>Ga0194037_1000270_pt1 | contig 40928 bp, 29 predicted proteins | sample JunL306m_MetaG_FD_148653 | JGI IMG/M metagenome (GOLD analysis project Ga0194037, IMG submission 148653) | Anoxic zone freshwater microbial communities from boreal shield lake in IISD Experimental Lakes Area, Ontario, Canada - Jun2016-L304-6m | ecosystem: Environmental > Aquatic > Freshwater >... | reverse complement strand
CTGAAGCCACGATTGACTTTGAAGCGGCCACCGATGAAACGGCTGAGGATGAAGACTTTGTCGACACGGTTGTTCCTGAATCTCGCCAACCAAAGCTAAAAACCGGACGCAAACCCTTTTCTAAAGATTTACCACGTGAACAAATCTTTATCAGACTATCTGATGAAGAAAAACAAGGTGCGATTTCGACTTTCTTTACCAAGGTTAAAGAAGAGCTTGATATTATTCCCGCTCAAGTGCGCGTTTTAGAATATATGCAAGAAAAAGCGGTGTTTCTAGAGTCCGCTCAAGCAAACATACCCCGTCATATCATTGCTGCCACGCTCCCTAAGCATCCAATTCCCGGGGCGAGGGGGAGTATTGAACTGATCAGTTTTGTTCTTATCTGCAAATACGCCGACGGCTTACCGCTGTATCGACTTGAAAAAATCTTAGCCCGTTATGGCGGTGAACTCTCAAGAGCGACGCTGGCCAACTGGATGATTCGTTTAGCCCGACCACTACAGCCTTTAATTAATCTGATCCGCGATCATCAACAAGCCGGTGACATCATCATGGCCGATGAAACGCGCGTACAGGTACTTAAAGAATTAGGGCGACCGGCCACATCGGATAAATACATGTGGGTGACCTTAGGCGGGCCACCTGAGCAACGCAGTATTTTATTTGAATACGATCCGTCGCGTGGGCAGGAGATTCCGGTGCGCCTGCTGGAGGGTTTTCATGGTTATCTGCAAACCGACGGTTATGCCGGTTACAATGAGGCGTGCCGCATTAATCACATCACCCAACTGGGATGCTGGGATCACGCACGTCGCAAATTTAAAGAAGCCGTTGACGCACAACCTAAACCCAAGAAAGGAAAGGTATATAAAGCAAGTAAAGCTGAATACCTCCTACGTTTAATCAATAAACTTTATCGAATTGAACGGGAAATAAAAGAACTGAGTGCGGCTGAAAAATTCCAGCAACGCTGCAAAAGAAGCCGGCTCATTTTGGAGGAAATCAAACAGTACTTGGATGATAATCAATCCAAAGTACCCAAAGATGGCTTAACCGGTAAGGCTATGACTTATCTGTGTAACCAATGGGAGAAATTAATCATTTATTGCACTCATGGTGAACTCAATATCAGTAATATTCTCGCAGAAAATGCGATTCGCCCCTTTGTGATGGGTCGAAAAGCCTGGTTATTTTCTGATACCACCAAAGGGGCGCAAGCCAGCGCGATTCACTACAGCTTAATCGAAACAGCTAAAGCCAATGGCTTGGAACCTTACAGCTATTTAACGCAAGTGCTCAAGGCATTGCCTTATGCTGATACGGTAGAAAAGCTTGAAGCCTTGTTACCGTGGAATTTTAAAAATACCCATTTTCTGGAGTAGGGGAAGTACGCGGTTTATTGAGCGCTTACTTTATAACAATCTTGGTTGATTATATTTTCTTTATTATATTTCACTGAACAACTATAACTATGTGCGATTTATTAATAAGGCAAAGCCCAATAGGTTTTCTTGCTCACTCTATAACTTAATGTGTGTGCCCTGAGACTTTTTAGCAGGACAAAGAAGTTCAATGTGTCATCAAGTTACAGCGGTATGTTTGCAATAGAAGCTTTTGTGTATACCGAGGCAATTTTTTGTTTCGACCTAAATATTATCTTGTGCACTATAAGACTTGCTAGACCCACACTAATATATTTGTTGTAGGTACAAAAACAGTTTTTGTGGCTGCTTAGATAAATGTGGTGTGCCATTAAAAGTTGATTGTTTGGGTAAAAAGTCAGGCTGTTTATGTAAAACTGCCTAGTAAACAGTATAAAACGAGTAGTAGCGATGCCGTGATAGTGTAATGATCTACTGATAGATTTATCGTTTCTTCTTATGCTAATCGGTATTTGCTGCCGGTTATGAGCGTAGATATTTTCTAATACCGAAGTTGCAGAAATTACTTTATTTGTACTCAAAACTGATGAGCTTTAACTCTTACCCTTTTAAATATTGAAATAAATTGTTACATCACTATGTTTGGAGTCACAACTCTTGAGGTTTATTGTTGCGTAGATAGCTAGAACGCTAGCGAAATCAATGATGTGATATGAATGTAATGGGTTTTATTTTGTTTTACTCTAAGATTTTTATTCCGGCAAAGACTAGGAGTGTAGATATTTAATCTTAATTGCCGCTAATACTTTGCCAAAACAATGCTTAAATACTTAAATTCTAAGTGGTTGGTGGATTAGAAACATTCTGATAATATTCACACTGCTAAGAGTTGTAAGAATAAGCCTGCAGATAAGAAATGTAATTTAAGTAAAAAATATTACATTTAGCCGAGTGGCTAACTTCAAATGTTCGGATGTAATGGCAGACAAATGCTGCGTTAACTTTCGCTATTTAACGAGTCTTACCTAGCTAATTGGGTTCTATTAAGGTCGAATAGTTACAAAATTTATTAATATGGCTGGGCACTACCTGTTATAGGGGTTACCGCAGAGCTTGTTTGTTATAAGGAACCCACATGAAGCAAGTCTCAAAAAATATTGACGACATCAACCAGTTAGAGGCCATTCTTAGCGCTACTGAAATATGTGAGCCTGCTGGCTCAGCGTTATCCATACTCATTCATATATATACTGCTTTCACTAACAAAGTATGGTTACAAGCGATTAGTCAAAAAATTCAACAGAGTTTTCCAAGTGCTCATATCATCGGAGCGACGACCTGTGGAGAAATATTGAATGGCGAAACAGTGCTAGAGCAGACTGTTATTAACTTCACCTTTTTCTCATCTACCCAGATTCACCCATTTGTGATGCCTATTATAGCCGGCGAGGAACTGGCAATTGGTCAACAATTGCGGCACTTTGTCGATGAACTCGGTGGTAGGGTTCCGGCCATTATGCTCTTGACCACACCGTTGACCACTAATGCCAATGAAATAGCACAGGGACTGATGCTCTCGTCCCCCTCTTTTGAAATCTTTGGTGGTGGTGCTGGTGATTACAGCTTAAAAACCAATTATGTCATGTATGGTTCAACGATCTATGCTGCCGCTGTGATTGCTATCGTTTTCCAAGGCCATGAGTTACAGGTGGAAAAAACTAGCTTTTTGGGCTGGTGTGCTATGAGCAATGGAATGACGATTACCCAAGCCTCAGGAAATACTATTCACACAATTGATGGACGCCCTGCTTTTGAAATATATCAACATTATTTTAATATACAGAATGATGCAAAGTTTTTTAGCAACGCTTTAGGTTTTCCGTTTTTAATCAACCGAAACGGACAGATTATTGCCTTAGTTCCAGTGGCTGTAGGTTTGAATAATTCTCTCGAGTTTATATCTACTGTTTATGAAGGTGAAATACTGAGCATAGGTTTCATGGATACGGATTTGATCCATAAAAACTTAACGGAAATACAAAATAAAATGCTCACTTTTCAACCAGAATCCTTGTTGATTTATAGTTGCGGCTGTCGTCGTTGGGCGCTACGTGATGACATTAAGTCTGAAACTAATGCCTTTGAAAAGATTGCGCCAACTGCTGGATTTTATACTGTGGGCGAGTTTTGTAATCAAGGGACTACTTTGCCACAGTTAAATTTGGCTTTTGTGATAGTCGGCATGAGAGAAGGTAGGCCTATTGCCCCATTGCAGCCAGCTCTTAACCCGTTAGCGATCAACGACAGTTCAGTTACTGATATTTATAATAGTTCTCATCTAAATGTTATTACTAGATTATCTTATTTTAATAATGTGCTGAGTCACGAGCTTTTAATAGCAAAAGAAAAAGCAGAGCAGCTATCGAAAATTAAATCACAGTTTTTAGCGAATATGTCTCATGAAATTCGCACGCCCATGGCAGCAATCATTGGCTTTTCAGAGATTGCCTTGCTTAAAGATATGCCGGTAGAGATTAATGACTATTTAAAAAATATCAATACCGCCTCCAACAATTTGCTAGAGATTCTTAACGACATTTTGGATTTGTCCAAAATTGAAGCGGGACAGATGAGGCTTAATTTAAGTGCCTTTAGTCTGCAGGAATTGCAAAAAACACTAGTTAACTTGTTTATTAAAGCTGCGCACAAAAAAGGCCTAGCATTGAATATAGGTATTGCAAATGATGTGCCCGACTATCTTATCGGTGATAGCGTTCGCTTAAGGCAAGTGCTTATTAATCTAGTTGGAAATGCCATTAAATTTACTCAACAAGGTGCAGTAACACTGAGTATTAGTCTGCAACAAATCATAGACCAGCAAGCACGATTATTATTTGCGGTAACGGATAGCGGTATCGGTATGAGTGCAGAGCAGCAAGCTAAGTTATTTCTATCCTTTAGTCAGGTGGATGATGGTTATGACAGAAACTATGAAGGTACAGGTTTAGGCTTAGTTATCAGTCAAAATCTAGTGCAGTTAATGGATGGCCTCATTAAAGTAGAAAGCAATATGGGCTTAGGTAGTTGTTTTAGCTTTGAGTTGCTGCTACCGATAGCAATGTCGCCAATCATCGATCAAACAAAAGAGTCAATAAATATTGCCTTGTCAGCCTTAAACAATGAGGCAGAGATATTGAAGGGTATCAAAATTCTGGTAGCGGAAGATAATTTCTTCAATCAGATGTTCATTAATGAGATTCTCGAAAACTTAGGCGCCAGCATAGTATTGGCAAATAATGGCCTAGAAGCCTTAGCTGCATTAGAAAAAGACGACTTTGATGTCATTTTAATGGATTTACACATGCCGGTGATGAATGGTTATGAGGCCACTCTAGAAATCCGTAAACAAGTCCGTTATGCAGCATTGCCAGTTATTACCTTAAGCGCTGGGGTAACAGATGATGAAAAACGTGCCAGCCTTGCTGCGGGTATGAATGATTTTGTGAGTAAACCAATTAATAAAATAGAGTTATTGGCGACTTTGGAGCGATGGTTAAAGCGTTAAACTAAGAGGCTACTTAGCCTCGTTTTAACGCTCCGCATCACTGCTTACGCATTGAAATAAAGCCCAAACTCAGTAATATCAATAAACTGCTCCACAGTACGCTAGGTACTAGCCAAAACCAGTTTTGGTAAAAGGTTTCTGGCGGATGGGTAAGGTAGGGTACTTCGTAAAGTCCTGCCCAAGGTTGATGTATAGGTGATAGTTCGAGGATGTCGCCTGATGCCAGTACCACGGATGATATGCCTGTGTTGGTAACTCGCAATACCGGTCTTCTAAATTCTACGCCTCTGGCTAGGGTCATATACATATGTTGATAAGGCTCTTGCCAAGTGCCGTACCAAGAATCATTGGTAACATTGACGATAAATTGTGCGCCTAAGGCTGCTAATGAGCGTGAAAAGTTTGGAAATAGGCTTTCATAGCAAATTTGTGCACCCATTTTATAACCGTTCCAATTTAATAATTGGGTTGGGCCTGCGCCGCGTGCAAAATGTCCAGTTTCAGGTAGCCAATCACGCAGGGCAGGAAACAGCTTTTCGCCAGGTATGAATTCACCAAAGGCTAATAAGATAGTTTTGCTGTAATGAGGGGGCACTATCTCACCGTCTTTGTTTAACACAAACAAGGAGTTTGTGATTAATCTCGATGATTCGTCAACACTGTAAGCCCCCGTTAGTAAGGGTATTTGTCTTTCATGTAGAAATTGACTGAGGGCTAAGGGGAGTGGATTGAGTTTGAAAGCTTCGCCCAATAGAGCGGGAAATGCCGTTTCAGGCCACAGCACAAAGTCGACTTTTTTGTCGGCATGTGTTTTGAGTGCTTGATCGGTGAGTGTTAAATAGCGATGCAGAATTTCTGTGCTATAGCCTTTACCTAATTCCGCCGCTAGTTTTTCTGAGTTTTCTATGCTGGCTTGAATTAATAAGGTCTTAAATGAAGCATCGGGTGCTGGCAGCCTAGCTTTAAGCCAAATGCCGCCTAGATTAAGTAATATAAAGCCGCTAATAACGCTGGCGAGTATTATTTTTCCGGTTTTATATTGGCGGTTTTGCCACGCGACATATAAAGGTAAATTGCATAATAGGGTGGCAGCACTGAGTCCACTAAAGCCAATGAATTCTGCCCATTGGTAAATAGGTAGATGAGCGCCATACCAAGAATAGCCGAAGTTCCAATCAAATAAAGTGAATGAATAAGTCTCGCATAATAGAGTGATAAGGGTCATTAAACCGAGTGAAAGTCGCTCGGAGCATTTTAACAAGCGCCGACTTAGAAACCAGAGTAAGCCAGCTAAAGGTACATATAAGTGAGCGATTAAGGCATAGACCAATAGGCCGAGGACCGCAAAGGGCCAGTCTAAATGGGCAAATTCATGCAATAAATAAGCGACCCAATTAAAGCCGATTAAGGTAAATACAAAAGCCGTGATGAATCCACCTAGTAAGACGTTTTTAAGATGAGTTTGTTTAGTCCAGAATAGCCATAAGGGCACGAAGCAGAATAACGAAGCCCAAGGTGGAAAGGGGATGTAGCTAGTGCCAATCAGGATGCCTGATAGGATGGGCAACGACAAAAATTTAAGTGTGTTGTTCATGAATTTATCAGATAACCTGCAATTTGGAGGGGGTGCAAACGGCTATCGCCTATGGCACTAGGTGATTTAAGCGTTCGATGTAAATGTAGGGCGCAATAGGCAAGGCTGTATTGCGCCGAATGATGAACGGTAATGACATAATAGCTTTTTCTGACGATCCTTTAGGATGCCAATCAATATCTTACGATCCTGCCGTTTGTGCTGCAATACGGCTATCGCTTATTGCACCCTACGCCTTTTATTTATTTAACTATTATGAATTTCGGCATACAAAGCGCGGAATTCGTCAGTTAATTTATGGGTTGGTACAAAATGCACGAGTGGTTGAGAGGCTGAGTGAGATTCTCTGACTTTAACAGAAGGTGAGATCATCGATCCTAGTACTGGCAAGCCTTCAGCGATCAATTCTTCGACTAATTGTCTGGGTAAATTAGCTTGTTTTTGGAATTGGTTAACGATAATGCCTTCTACATGAAGATTTTCATTATGATCGGCTTTAACTTCGGCGACAGTTTGTATCAAGGTATAAAGCGCTTCTCTGGCAAAGGTGTCGCAGTCAAAAGGGATTAAACATTTATCAGCGGCGATTAAAGCTGATTGGCTGTAGAAATTAAGTACTGGAGGGGTATCCATATAGATGGCATCAAAACCCTCTAGTTTTTCCAGAGCTTCTTTTAATTTGAAGATTTTAAACCGTGATTCTAAGCGACCTTGCAAAGGCTCAAGTTCGGGATGCGAAGGTAATACAAATAAATTCGGGAAGGGCGATTCATGGATAAGTGTCTCTATTCCGCTAGCGCCGCTACCAAATAATGACAGACTCAAGCTATCTTTAAAAAACTGAGCAATAGTTTTATCGCTTTCGTTGACTTTATGGCCCAGCAGATAATGTGTGGTATTGCCTTGAACATCAAGATCAATAACCAATGTACGTTTGCCTTCAAGCGCACTGATGGCAGCTAAATTACAGGTAATTGTAGATTTACCAACACCACCTTTCTGGTTAAAGATGACTCTGCGCATGTTATTTCCTATGAAATCAATTAGATGAAAGTCGCATTATAAGCGAAGAGCTTGCAATATCAAATGCGGATGAAGGTTTTGGCTTGGCACTTAGGGCATTCGGGGATTTCGCTAGTTGTTTTGAAAGCAATTTCTTTACCGCAGGCATCACAAATAAAGGTGCCTGGAATGGTAATGTCGCCGCTGTGATACACATGCGTGGTCGCTAATTGCTTTAGTTTTTCAAGTTCAATGCGAGTTTTGTCAGCCACACTTAAAAATGCGTCTAAGGTGAAGTTTTCTAGTAATTCAATATCAAATTTAAACCAAGCTGAAAGCGAGTTGGTATCTTCTTTAGAAGATAAACCATGAGCGGCCTGTTCAATATCACGTTTTACATAAGTAGAAAGTTTGGTGAGTTCTGCGTCGGTTAACTCGCTATTTTGGGCAGTTTTTGTTTTCGAGATTTCTAGTGCTTCAGCGAAACTATGTAATGTGTCTTCCATGGTTTCATGTAGATGCTTCATGAAATCAGCATAGGCGGTGATAAGTTTATTGTTATTCATGGTCCAACTCCTGAAATTGACGCTTTAGATTTAAGCAACTGTGGGGTATTCTAACTCTTTTGACTGGTAAAAGACGAGAAGGATGCAAGAAAATTATCAACCGCTCGCTATTGAGCAAGACGTACAAGCTATCTGGGAAAGCTCAGGTGTATTTAATGTGTCTGAATCTTCTACGCAGGAAAAGTATTATTGCTTATCCATGTTCCCTTATCCAAGTGGTAAATTGCATATGGGTCATGTGCGTAATTACACCATTGGCGATGTTATTAGTCGTTATCAGCGCATGTTGGGTAAAAATGTTTTACAGCCTATGGGTTGGGATGCGTTTGGTTTGCCAGCAGAAAATGCCGCGATGCAGCATGGTGTTCATCCTGCCGATTGGACTTATGAAAACATAGACTATATGCGCGATCAGCTAAAGCGCTTGGGTTTTGGCTATGATTGGAGTCGCGAATTAGCGACTTGTGATCCTAGTTATTATAAGTGGGAGCAATGGTTTTTTCTTAAGCTACTTGATAAAGGTCTGGTTTATAAGAAAACCGCACCGGTTAATTGGTGTCCAAATGATATGACCGTATTGGCCAATGAGCAGGTCATCGATGGTTGTTGCTGGCGTTGTGATACCCAAGTGGAGCGTAAAGAAATTGCTCAATGGTTTTTAAAAATCACCGCTTATGCCGATGAGTTGTTAGCGTCTTTAGAGTCTTTGGATGGTTGGCCAGAGCAAGTGAAAACCATGCAAGCCAATTGGATCGGTCGCTCTGAGGGTGTGGAGATGGATTTTCCTGTTGCCGATATGGAGCAGCCTTTACGGATTTATACCACGCGTCCTGATACTTTGATGGGCGTTACTTATTTAGCCGTCGCTGCTGAGCATCCATTGGCATTACAAGCTGCTACAAATAACAATGCCATTAGTGATTTCATCAATGACTGCAAAATGATGGAGACATCAGAAGCAGCCATGGAAACCATGGAAAAACGCGGTATAGATTCAGGTATTAAAGCGCAGCATCCCATTACCGGTGAGTTTGTGCCTGTGTGGATAGCCAATTTTGTATTAATGGGCTATGGTACTGGCGCAGTGATGGCGGTGCCAGCTCATGATCAACGTGACTTTGAGTTTGCAACTAAATACGGCATTGCTATTAAGCAAGTCATCTTTGCTAAAAATGGCGAAGAGGATGATTGTTCAGAACAAGCTTATACCGTCAAAGGTGTCTTGAAAAACTCTGCTGAATTTGATGGTTTAACTTCAGAACAAGCTTTTGTTGCTATTTCTGAGGCGCTGGAAAAAGATCAAAAAGGTCAGCGTAAAACAAATTTCCGCTTACGTGATTGGGGCGTTTCTCGGCAACGTTATTGGGGAGCTCCGATTCCCGTCATTTATTGTGATGATTGCGGTACTGTTCCAGTTCCAGAGCAGGATTTGCCGGTGCAATTGCCACGAGATGTCGTGTTAGATGGATCGCAATCGCCTTTAGTCGCACATCCAACTTTTTCTCAAGTTGCTTGTCCGTGCTGTGGTAAATCCGCGCGTCGCGAAACAGATACTTTTGATACTTTTATGGAGTCGTCTTGGTACTTTGCCCGCTTTGCCAGCAGTAAAGCAGACAGTATGTTAGACGAAAGTGCTAAATATTGGTTGCCAGTCGACCATTATATCGGCGGTATTGAGCATGCGATTTTACATTTGCTGTACGCACGTTTCTTTACCAAGCTTATGCGTGACGAAGGCTTGCTGGTTTGTGATGAGCCGTTTAAAAAGTTATTGACCCAAGGTATGGTGTTGAAAGATGGTACGAAAATGTCTAAATCTAAAGGCAATACCGTTGATCCACAGGGCTTGATAGAGCAATATGGCGCTGATACTGTACGTTTATTTATCATGTTTGCAGCACCGCCAGAACAATCTTTGGAATGGTCGGATAGCGGCGTGGAAGGTGCCTTCAGATTTTTGAAAAGACTTTGGAAGCATGTCTTTACGCATATTGAGATGGGTGGTTCTGTTAATGCCTTAGATAAATCGTCGATGACAGAAGAACAGAAAACGGTACGTCGCTTTGTACATCAAACTATCCAAAAGGTCAGTCATGATATTGGTGTGCGCACCATCTTTAATACCGCTATTGCTGCTAATATGGAGCTCGTTAATTCCTTAGCTAAGTTTGAGGATGAGTCTGATAATGGCAAAGCGATACGTCAAGAAGCTTTAGAAGCGATAGTGTTGATGCTATCGCCGATTGTCCCTCATATTTGTCATCAATTATGGCTGGATTTAGGTCATCAGCAAGCAGTAGTCGGTGTTGCTTGGCCTCAAGTTGATGAGTCAGCTTTAGAGCAAGATACGATTGAGTTAGTCATACAGGTGAATGGTAAGTTGCGAAGTAAAATGACTGTTTCGATTAACGCTAGTTCTGAAGACATCCAGGCGCAAGCACTTAATGATGAAATGGCAATCCGATTTATTGACGGCAAGCCGATTAGAAAAGTGATTATTGTGCCTAAAAAACTGGTTAATATCGTTGTTTGAAATGGTTTATAGGGTGAGCTTTGCTCACCTTTTTACACGATAACGTTAGGAGTGTTTGTGCTAATTAAAAAATCGATCATTGTCCTGATAGCTTTGTTATTGAGTGCGTGTGGCTATCATTTGCGAGGTGCTTTTGAATTGCCTGTTGGCATGAAAAATATCTTTTTGGAAGGTGGTTCTGGGGCGTTGCAAGCGCAATTTAACAAAGCGATGGAGCTATCGTCAATCCCTATTGCGCCTACGTCTGACGCAGCGGGTATTGTTATTCGAATATACGATGAAAATAGTCAGCGTAGAGTGTTATCTTTAGCAGCAAACGGTGTAGCCAATGATTTTGAGTTGAGTTATCGAATGGAATATGAAATTGTTGATGCTAAAGATAATGTATTGATGGCGCGTCAGCCTCTCGAAATTAAACGTGAATACTATAACGATCAATTAGCTATCATCGCTAAAGAGAGCGAAGAGATAATCATTAAAAACGAGATGTATCAGCAAGCGGTGCGTACCATAGTCAATCGTGCTAAATCTGTTATTGAAGCTAAGTCTAGATAATTATGCGTATCAAGCCTGACCAGTTAGCTGCTGAGTTAAAAAAAGGTTTAAAGCCGGTTTATTTTATTACCGGTGATGAGCCTTTACAGTTAGGTGAAAAGGCTGATGAGATTAGAAAAGCAGCAAGATTAGCGGGTTATGATAATCGTGAAGTTATAACAGTTGATGCGCATTTTGACTGGAGTCAGCTGGCTTTCTTAGCGGATTCTATGTCTATATTTTCAGATAAAAAAATCATCGACTTAAGAATGCCTAGTGGCACTCCAGGAATTGATGGTGCAAAAGCTTTAATTGCTTATTGCGCTCGAGTGCAAGAAGACAATCTTTTGCTTATTACTGCTGGAAAACTGGCAAGTGCGGCTTTGAAAACGCGTTGGTTTGAAGCTTTAGACAAGCAGGGTGTTGTTATTCAAGTTTGGCCATTGGAAGGTCAGGACTTAGTTAATTGGTTGCGGCAACGATTGCAGCAACGAGGTTTATCAACTGATACTGATGGCTTGCGTTTGTTGACCTCAAGAGTGGAAGGTAATTTGCTGGCGGCAGCTCAAGAAATAGAAAAGCTCTATGTGCTTTATGGTACGGGTAGCTTAAGTCAGCAACAAATCTTTGAAGTGGTGGCTGATAGCTCTAGGTACGATGTATTTAATCTTATTGATAGCGTTTTGTCGGACAGAGAAGATCGTATTGTTAAAATTTTATCTGGTTTGCGAGGGGAGGGTGTTGCTGCTCCTGTGGTTTTGTGGGCATTGGCCCGTGAAGCACGTAGCTTGATTAAAATTAAATGGGCGATTGCTGCCGGACAATCAAGAGATTTAGTTTACAAAAACAACCAGATCTGGGATAAGCGTAAACAATTAGTCAGTCATGCATTGAATAGACTGAGTGATAAAGATTTAACTCGTATATTGCTGCTAGGTGCTAAAGCAGATAGGCAGATAAAAGGTCAGCAATCAGGTGATGCGTGGGAAACTTTGCGTGAGATCTGTTTTAAGTTTGTAATAGCCAGGTAAAACAAGGTTCTTTTGGGGTTTGCACTTATTTATACGGTCTATTAATCGTTAGCCAATGATTATCTTCATATAAAAAATTATAAAACATTATATAAGGGCTATTCCTTTCTGCTATCATTGCAATTTAAATTAAAACTCCCTAAATCACCAGGTAAGATAAATGACCTTTGTAGTCACAGAAAACTGTATAAAATGTAAATTTACTGATTGCGTTGATGTATGTCCCGTTGATTGCTTCCATGAAGGACCTAATTTTTTAGTTATTGATCCTGATGAGTGTATTGACTGTACTTTATGCGAGCCTGAATGCCCAGCGAATGCAATATTTGCTGAAGACGAGCTTCCAGAGGGTCAAGAAATATTTATTCAATTAAATGCAGAGTTATCTAAGCAGTGGCCTATATTGACTGAAGTTAAAGCACCACTTCCGGAAGCTGATATTTGGAATGGTAAAGAAAACAAAGTTGAGTTCTTAGAAAAATAATTTTTAAGATAGATTATGTGATATCTCGATCTAAAATCATTCACTGAAAGTTCTTTATATGAATAGTAAGGCAAGGAATGTTTTTTAGTTCGAGATAGTTTAATCGCCATATTATGTTTTATTTGGCTTTGTCCAAGTTCCCCGTTGTTCACACTCCTCCTTGCTTTTGTTTTAAATAATTCCTTAGAATTACTTTCCTTTATTTCAAGATATTAGTTTTCGATAGAGTGTGTCCTAAAAAATCTTGCTATATAACTTCGTATATAAGTGTTTATTTGCAATGTTATGGCTAGCTAAAAAATTATAAATTGTATTAATTGTATTTTATTTACTTGCTATTTTGATTGCCGCCCTCATAATCACTTTTTATAAAAATTTCTAAAGGCTCTGTTTATGGAAGCGCAAATAATGAAAGAGTTACACCTTACGGATAATTTGATTCCAGTTTTACCACTTAGAGATGTTGTGGTTTATCCTCACATGGTTATTCCTTTATTTGTTGGAAGAGAGCGTTCAATTGATGCTCTGGATGCAGCGATGAAAGATGGTAAGCAAATCTTATTAATTGCACAAAAAGACGCTGAAATTGATGAGCCAAATTTTTCAGATCTTTATCAAGTAGGCACTTTAGCTAATATTTTACAATTATTGAAACTTCCTGATGGCACAGTAAAAGTTCTAGTTGAAGGCGCTGAGCGCAGTAAAATTCTTCGATATCAGGAAACTGAGAGTTTCTTTTCAGCTGAAGTAGAAAAGATCGATGATATCTATAATCTCTCGGTGCAGGAGCAGGATGTTTTGCAGCGTACGGTTATTAATTCATTTGATCAATATGTTAAGTTAAATAATAAAATTCCACCTGAGGTGTTAAATGCTCTTTCGGGTATTGATGACCCTAGTCGTCTTGCTGACACCATGGCTGCGCATATGAGCTTAAAAGTCAGTGACAAGCAGGGAATTCTTGAATCTGCAGATATTGAAAAGCGTTTAGAAGATTTAATGGCTTTAATGGAGGGAGAGGTTGATTTACTGGAAATGGAGAAAAAAATTCGAGTTCGTGTAAAGCAGCAGATGGAAAAAAACCAAAGGGAGTACTATTTAAACGAGCAAATCAAAGCAATACAAAAAGAATTAGGCGACATGGATGATGTGCCTAATGAAATTGAAGAATTGGCAAAGAAAATTGCTAATGCAGGTATGTCTAAAGAAGCTAAGACTAAAGCTGAAACTGAGCTTAATAAACTTAAGTTAATGCCTGCTATGTCAGCTGAAGCAACGGTGGTCCGTAATTACATAGATTGGATGATAAATGTACCTTGGAAGAAGAAGACTAAGGTTCGTCATGATCTTAAGATTGCAGAGCAAGTGCTAGAAGCTGAGCATTTTGGTTTAGAAAAAGTAAAAGAACGTATTCTTGAATATCTGGCTGTACATCAACGCGTAAGAAAACTTAAAGGACCTATTCTATGTTTAGTAGGGCCTCCAGGTGTTGGTAAAACTTCATTAGGTGAATCTATAGCTAGGGCAACGAATCGTACTTATGTTCGTATGGCTTTGGGTGGTGTTCGTGATGAAGCTGAGATTCGTGGACATAGGCGTACTTATATCGGATCTATGCCAGGCAAGATATTGCAGAATTTGGCAAAAATTAAGTCTCGTAATCCCATGTTTTTGCTAGATGAAATTGACAAGATGGCGACTGATTTTCGCGGTGATCCAGCTTCTGCTTTATTAGAGGTTTTGGATCCCGAGCAGAACAATGCTTTTTCGGATCATTATTTAGAAGTAGATTTTGATTTGTCTGATGTTATGTTTGTGGCTACGGCTAATACCATGAATATTCCTCCAGCATTGCTGGATAGAATGGAGGTTATTCGTCTTGCTGGGTATACCGAAGATGAAAAAATAAATATAGCGACTAAGTATTTAATTCCTAAGCAGCTTGAGGCTAATGGTATTGAGGCGCATGAAATTGATATTTCAGAGGCAGCTGTTAGAGACATGATTCGGTATTATTCACGAGAAGCTGGTGTGCGTAATCTTGAGCGAGATATTTCTAAGATTTGTCGAAAAGTGGTTAAGCATCTATTGCTGAGCTCTGATAAAGAAAAAGTACTGATCGTGCCAGAAAATATAAATGATTACTTGGGAGTTAGGCGCTTTAACTATGGCTTAGCAGAGGAACAAGATCAAATTGGGCAGGTTACAGGGTTAGCTTGGACTGAAGTGGGTGGAGAATTATTGACCATCGAAACGGCAGTGATACCTGGTAAAGGCAAACACTCAGCAACGGGTAAGTTGGGTGATGTCATGAAAGAATCGATTGAAGCGGCGATGACTGTGGTGAGAAGTCGGTCTGAAATATTGGGGATTGATAATGAGTTATTTCAGAAGAATGACATACATATACATGTTCCAGAAGGCGCGACACCAAAAGATGGGCCTAGTGCAGGTATAGGTATGTGTACGGCGATTATATCGGCATTAACAAAAATACCTGTTCGTGCCAATGTTGCAATGACAGGTGAAATTACTTTGCGTGGCGAGGTGCTTCCCATAGGAGGCTTGAAAGAGAAACTGTTAGCGGCTCATCGTGGTGGGATAACTGTTGTGATAATTCCAGCTGAAAATGAAAAGGATTTGATTGATATCCCTGATAACATCAAACGAAAGTTAGATATCAGGCCTGTGCATTGGATAGATGAAGTGCTAGGACTGGCTTTACAGCGCATGCCGATTGCTGTCGATAAACAACCAGAGGTTGAGCAAAGTAAGATGGAGTCTGATGCTATTAAGATAGTTCAGCAGGGTAATATGGCTCATTAAAAAGCCTAATAAATGATCAAAACCTTCTTGATGCCGCAAAAAACATGGGCTCAAGGGTTTTAAAACTTGACACTAGGTAACCGCAATTGATATAACTTACCGCTGTTCTTGTGGCACTAATCTTGTTGCTTAAGAATTAACGTAATGGATATTCTCAATACACTAAATTAACTTCCTCAGGGGGAATGATGAACAAATCAGAATTGATTGATGCTATAGCTGAATCTGCAGACTTAACAAAAGCAGATGCTGGACGTGCTTTAGATGGTTTCCTGGGTGCAGTAACCAGCGCTTTAAGCAAAGGAGATTCTGTTGCTTTAGTCGGCTTTGGTACATATTCTGTAAAGGAAAGAGCTGAGCGTAAAGGTCGTAATCCACAAACTGGAGATGAAATTACTATTAAAGCTGCAAAAATTCCATCTTTTAAGGCTGGAAAATCTTTAAAAGATGCTGTAAATTAATCTGTCTGTATTGAATTAATTTCCAGTTAGACAAGTATTGAAGAAAAAGTTTTATATTAATAGTTGTAATTTTGTAATAACCATGTATAATGCTTTTTTTAGTCGGGTGCTTAGCTCAGCTGGGAGAGCATCGCCCTTACAAGGCGAGGGTCGGGGGTTCGAACCCCTCAGCACCCACCAGACTTTGGAGTGGTAGTTCAGTTGGTTAGAATACCGGCCTGTCACGCCGGTGGTCGCGGGTTCGAGCCCCGTCCACTCCGCCAAATTAAAAAACCCTGAGCCAAACGGTTCGGGGTTTTTTTTTGCTCAACAATTGATGCTTTAGGAATGATCTATGCTGACAAAAATAAGAGAAAAATCGCAAGGAGCCCTTGCATGGGTTATCTTGACATTAATTTGTGTCCCTTTTGCTTTATGGGGAATTAATAATTATTTGGATACTGGAAAAGAAGCTCCTGTTGCGTCAGTTGGAGATAGGGATTTCTATCAGAGAGATGTAAATAAAGCCTATGAACAATATAGTCAAAATCTTCAGGGCTTAAGTATCGATGAGCAAACCTTAAAGACACAAGCATTGCAAAAGCTTATAAAAGATGAGGTTTTGTTGCAATACGTTCACAATGAAGGTCTAGTTATAACAGATGAGGAAGCTCGTGAATTTATTAAATCGTTACCTTATTTTCAGGTAGAAGGTAAGTTCAGCGATAAACAATATAAAAATTTATTGAGTTCGCAGCGGATTTCTTCGGGTGAGTTTGTAAGCAGAATTAAAAATGCGCTAACTATGGAACAGTTCCAGCATAGTATTATAGATAGCAGTTTTGCTAGTCAGTATGATGTAGAAGCTTTCTTTAAAATCCAAAATGAGCAACGTGATGTTGATTTTGTGGCTGTGCCTTTACAGGTATCGATAGAAAAGCCTACAGATGAAGAAATTTCAACTTATTATCAGCAACATGAGGCTCTTTATCAAATTCCAGAGCAAGTCTCTGTTGAATATGTTGAGTTAATACTCGATGACATTGCTAAAAAAGTCGTGCTCAGTGATGATAAATTAAAAGCTTATTATGATGATCAGAAAGAGTTGTTTACTAATCCAGAGCGAAGAAAAATAAGCCATATCTTATTCACTGTTAATGATAAAGTCAGTGAAAAAGAAGCTTTAGAAAAAGCAACTAAAGCTAAGAATGAATTACAGACTAAGGATTTTTCTGTATTAGCATCTGAAGTCTCTGATGATAAATTGACGGCCCAAAAAGGCGGTGATTTAGGTTTATTCAATGTTGGGGTTATGGAAAAATCCTTTGAAGAGGCTGCTAGTGCTCTAAAACTGGGTGAAGTATCAAATCCAGTTAGATCAGCTTTTGGTTATCATTTAATTAAAGTGACTGAGCTGGTAGCGGGTGGACTTAAGCCCTTTGATAGCGTAAAAAATGATGTCATTCAAGCCTATCAAAAAAATCAAGCTGAGAATGCTTTTTTTGAAGCAGGTGAAAAGCTAACGGAAATGAGTTTTGAGCACCCCGATAGTTTGCAAACAGTCGCTACCAACCTAGGAACAACGGTTAAAAAATCTTCTTTATTTACTAAAGATAAAGGCGAGGGCGTTGCTACTGAAGATAAGATTCGCAACGTAGCGTTTTCTGAAGAAGTCTTACAAGGTAATAATAGTGCCCCAGTGGAATTAGGTGCTGGGCGATTAGTAGTGGTTCGACTTTTAGAGCATAAAGCAGCTACTAAGCGTGAGTTAAGTGAAGTTAAGCAAGATGTCGTTTCTGTGTTAATAAAACAAAAAGCTCAATCACTAACTGATGAGAAAGTTCAGAAAATAACTGAGAAGTTACGTTCTGGAATATCAATACAGGCCCTAGCTGCTGAAAACAATCTATCAATTAAGACAGAAAAAGCTTTAGTGCGTGGAAAAAACAAACTTCCTGATGCACTGAGTAGTGCTATTTTTAAGGCGCCTAAACCTTTGATTGATAAGCCAAGCATATTTAATGTTACCTTACCTACCGGTGAGCGTTTGGTAGTAAGTCTGTCAAAAGTAACCGAAGGCGTAATGAGCGAAGCTGATAAAAAACAACTAGAGTTGGCGAAGAAGAATATTGCCAATGCTTTTGGTCAAACTGAGTTTAATCAGGCATTAAATAGTTTACAACGTAAAGCAGACGTAACGGTGAACACTAAAACTCAGACTCAATAAGATTAAGTTTTAGTTAATAAAAAAGGGAGCTTAAGCTCCCTTTTTTTGTATGCGATTTGTTGGTTTAGTTAGCGGCAGCTAAACCAGCAATGTTATAACCGCAATCGACATAGGTAATTTCTCCGGTAATACCAGAAGCCAAATCAGAGCACATAAAAGCAGCCGCGTTGCCTACTTCTTCTATTGTAATATTTCTTTTTAAGGGTGAGGTGTCTGCAGCTTTGTTGAGCATAGATTTGAAGTCATTAATGCCTGATGCCGCTAATGTTCTGATAGGGCCAGCCGAAATAGCATTAACTCGCGTACCTTCAGCACCTAAAGCGACCGCCATATAACGAACATTAGCTTCTAAGCTCGCTTTAGCAACACCCATAACATTGTAATTAGGGATAGCACGTTCTGCACCCAAATAAGATAAGGTTAATAATGAGCCATTGCGACCTTTCATCATTGCACGTCCAGCTTTAGCTAAAGCGGTGAAGCTGTATGAGCTCACATCATGAGCAATGTTAAAGTTTTCACGAGTAGTGACGTCAACATAATCGCCATTAAGTGCATCACGAGGTGCAAAAGCGACAGAATGAACGATAACGTCTAAACCATCCCACTGTTCACCTAATTTTGAAAATACAGTATCGATATGTTCATCAATGCTTACATCGCATTCAATCACTATTTTAGAGTTGCATTGTTCTGCCATTTCTTCAACGCGACTTTGAAGCTTTTCATTTTGAAAAGTAAAGGCTAGTTCTGCGCCTTCGCGGTGCATGGCTTGGGCTATGCCCCAAGCAATAGAGCGATTACTCGCTAAACCTACAATTAAAACTTTTTTACCTTGCATGAAACCCATAAACCATACTCCTTATTATAATAATGGCTAGTTGATCGAATCCGCCAAGTATCTATGATCACCGTAATGAAGTCCAGAACTTTGTCTATGCTTTAACTGCTTAGATACGTTGTAAAGATAGGGTGTTTTGTAAAAAAAATTAGTTACAATTGTTGCTGCTTTTAATTTGGCGGGTTTTTTTGTGCTATCCTCGCAGCATTGAAAAATAAATTATTATTCATTCTTTTAGCTATCTAAATAAATCATGAAAAAACAAATTACTACCTGGGATTGGCTGCTTTTTTCTTTGCTTATTACGCTGATATTCTCAATATTTCTGGTCATGTACCAGATTGATCGACAATGGTTGAAGCTCACGGCGATGGAAGCGTCAATGTCTGATTTAGCTAAGGATGTACGTGAATTACGAAGCGTCTTAGCATCAGGTTTAGTAATGAATGATGCCTCTTTAAAAGATAAGGGATTCAAAGAGGTTGCCGTAGCTTTTAAGCGTGCCAATGATGCGACTCATCTAGCTGATTATGCGCAAGGTGATTGGAGTGTTGAAGCTTTTGGCACAAATTTAAAAACCATTACACCGTTGGTATCTACCGATGCTTATGCCAGTAATGTGCAAAGTTATGTGTTAGAGAGTTTGATTAACCGTAATCCTGATACCTTAAATTGGGAAGGTTTAATCGCAAAAAAATGGAGTATCAGTGATGATGGCTTAGTCATACGTTTTCAATTGCGTGAGGATGTAAATTTTTCTGATGGCATTGCATTAACCGCTGACGATGTGGTGTTTACTTTTAATTTTATTATGACTGAGGCCATACAAGCGCCACGCGATCGCGCTTACTTGGAAAAAATAAAAACCGTACAGGCCAATGGTAAGTTTGAAGTGGTCTTTACCTTTAAAGAACCTTATTTTGAAGCTTTATCGCTGGCAGGTTCTATGCCGATTTTAGCCAAGCATTTTTATGAACCGTATTTAAAAGAGCCGCAAAAGTTTAATGAATCGAAGGGGATATTGTTAGGTAGTGGCCCTTATAAATTAGTGGATGCTAAAGGCTGGTCACCTGATAAGGGCGGTGTAGAGTTAGTGCGTAATGATCATTATTGGGGTGATGTGCAGCCTTCCTACAATCGTATCTTATGGAAAATAATTCAGAATGATAGTGCTCGCTTAACCACTTACCGCAATGGTGATATTGATAGCTATGCGGCGCGCCCAGTGGAATATCAAACGCTAAAGAATGATCAGCAAATCACCCAAAAGAGTAATAGCTTCGAATATATGCCGCCGGTAGTCGGTTACAGTTATATCGCTTGGAATGAATCTCGCTCTGCCAAGCCAACGCGCTTTGCCGATAAGCGAGTTAGATTAGCGATGACTTATCTGACGGATGTTAATCGCATTATTAGCGATATATTTTTGGGATATGCGGAGCCAGCACTGAGTCCTTTTAGCAACGCAGGTAAACAGCATGATCAAAGCTTGCAAGCTTACCGTTTCGATGTAGAAAAAGCCAAGGCGCTGCTCAAAGAGGCGGGTTATGAAGATCGTAATAAAGATGGTGTATTAGAAGACCCAGCAGGACAGCCATTTGAATTCAAATTGACTTATTTAGAGTCCAATGAAGATACCAAACGTATGGTTTTATTGCTAAAAGATTTATATGCTAGGGCAGGGGTCAAGATGATTCCGTTTCCTCAAGAGTGGCCAGTTATGCTAGAAAATCTCGATAAAAAAGATTTTGATGCCATTACTTTAGGATGGACTAGCGGTATAGAAACCGATTTATATCAGATATTTCATTCTTCACAAGCGGCCAGCAATGGCGATAATTACGTCAGTTATAAAAGCCCAGCATTGGATCAATTGATAGATGAAGCACGGCGCACGGTTGATGAAAGTAAACGCTTACCCTTGTGGCAGCAAGCTGAACGTATCATTTATGAGGATCAGCCTTATACCTTTTTAATGCGTCGTAAGAGTTTGCTGTTTGTTGATCAGCGTATCCATAATCTGCAAATGACTAAGTTAGGCTTAAATCTTGGTTTATTACCCTTAGAAAACTATGTGCCTAAAGCTCAACAAAAATATACTCAATAAGCGGTCGTCATTATGCTGATTTATTTATTAAGGCGCTTATTGCTAATGATCCCCACGCTGTTGGGCATTACTGTTTTAGTTTTTACAGTCATGGCTATGTCGCCAGGCGGTATTAGTGCCCAAACTTTAGTGGGTGGCATGGATATGAAGCCCCAAGAAAAACAGGCCTTACTCAACTATTACAATAAGCGTTATGGCTTAGATAAGCCTGCACCGCTGCAATATTTACATTGGTTAAATAATGTCTTACCTATTGGTTTTGTGATGGATGAACAGGGTAATCAAGGTGAATTTTCTTTTACTAAAGGTATGGATTTAGGTACTAGCTTTCAATATGGACGACCTGTTGCCGATATTTTAGCCGAACGTATCCCCATTACCTTATTGCTGAATCTAGTCACTATCCCTGTCACTTATTTAATTGCTATTTTTGTCGGCATGAAGTCAGCAACGCATCGAGGGGGGCGTTTTGATGTCGGCATGGGCATGTCGATGCTGGCTTTATGGTCCATCCCTACCATGTTAGCAGGCGTATTGTTATTAGGCTTCTTCGCTAATATTCAGCATTTTCAGTGGTTTCCAACTTCGGGTATTAGTAGCAGAGAAGCTTTAGATATGCCTTTTTTACCGCATTGGGGGGCAACAGGTTTTGTGCGAGGATTCTTGCTAGATCGCTTATGGCATTTAGTGCTGCCGGTCTTGTGTTTGTCTTATGGCGGTTTTGCTGCTTTAGCCAAGTTGACGCGCACTTCAATATTAGAAAACTTACATTCTGATTATGCTCGTACTGCTAGAGCCAAAGGTTTAGCAGAGCAGGAGGTGTTATGGCGGCATGTGTTTCGTAATAGTTTGTTACCGTTGATTACTATCTCTGCGGGTTTATTGCCGAGTCTTTTAGCAGGTTCTTTGATTGTAGAGCATATTTTCAGTATTGATGGTATGGGGCAGTTGGCAGTGGAAGCTGTCAAAGGTCGAGATCGAGAATTGGTATTGTCGATTACCTGGGTCAGTGGTTTTCTTACTTTAATCGGCTATTTATTAGCGGATTTTTGTTATACCTTGGCCGATCCTAGGGTTAGTTATGATTAAAGTCATGTTAAGGGGGGAATCCTATGCAGCCCGTGTTTGGCGTAAAACACGTAACGGTGTTGGTGTTGAAGTCGGCTTAGCGTGGATCGCTTTATTGGTGTTCGCGGCAGTCTTTGCCCCTTTCTTAGCCAACTCCATGCCCTTACTCATGAGCAAAGACGGCATTATCTCTGCGCCAGTCTTACATTATTTGTCGGTAGAAGATGCCTGGGTATTGGCAAGCTTCTTTATCGCTTTGTTGCTATATAAATTAAAACTCAGTATTGGTCAGCGCATAAGCTTGTTTTTATGTGGTGCCATGATTGCAGCTATTTTAGTCAATTTATTGATTAATCCTCCCAAGCTAGTCATTTATGATGAGTTTCGAAGTCCAGCATATACGCAAGTGGATTGGCGTATCATGCCGCCTATTCCTTACGCGCCTACCGATTATTTGCGTGATTTAGCTAGTAAAGGTTTAGAAGCGCCTTTTGAAAGCACCGGACATTTACATCTAATGGGTACCGAAGAAAATGGTGCTGATGTATTAAGTCGCATGATACATGCCAGTCGTATTGCCTTAAGCATCGGTTTGATTGCCTCAGGAATCGCTCTGTTTATCGGTGTTATTGTTGGGGGGTTAATGGGTTACTTTTCGGGTCTTACTGATATGCTGGGGATGCGTTTAGTCGAGATCTTTGAAGATATTCCTACGCTGTTTTTATTACTGACTTTTGTGGCCTTCTTCGGGCGAAGTTTGTATATGATGATGGTGATTATTGGCATCACCAGTTGGTCAGGTTATGCGCGTTATGTGCGCACAGAATTTCTTAAACTTCGTAAGCAAGATTATGTGCAAGCCGCTGTTGCTAGTGGTTTACCCTTAAGTTCTATTTTGTTTAGACACATGTTGCCCAATGGCATTGCGCCTTTATTAGTGGCACTTAGTTTTGGTATCGCTGGAGCGATTTTGTCAGAAGCGACTTTAAGTTTTCTGGGTCTAGGCGTCGTTGATGCGCCCTCTTGGGGACAAATGCTAGATCAAGCAGTGAAGTCTTCTAGTTTCAATTGGTGGATGGCGGTGTTTCCAGGTGGCGCGATCTTCATGACTGTATTCGCCTATAACTTGATAGGTGAAGCCTTTCGCGATGCGATCGATCCTAAGTTGTCAGATGATGCAGGAACAGAGTAATGACTCAGCCCTTACTGGAAGTTCGCAATCTACGTACGTATTTACAAGCCGGTGCTAGGAAAGTTAAAGCCGTAGACGATATTAGTTTTAATATCCCTAAAGGTGAAACTTTTTGTTTAGTCGGTGAGTCGGGCAGTGGTAAGTCAGTCAGTGCTTTATCGGTGATTCGTTTATTGCCAGAGGGTGTGGCAACGCATCCTTCAGGTGAGATCATATTTAATGATCAGGATTTACTAAAGCTCGATGACTCAGGGATTCGTGCCGTGCGTGGCTCACAAATAGCCATGATCTTTCAAGAGCCGATGACCTCGCTTAATCCGGTATTAAGCATAGGTGAACAAATCACCGAAGCCTTGTATGCGCATAATCCTGATATTAGTGATTCAGAAGCAGAGCAGCGCACCATTAAAGCCTTGGAGCAAGTTCAGATAGCCCATGCCTCTAATCGATTCCATGATTATCCTCATCAGTTGTCCGGTGGCCAGCGCCAGCGAGTGATGATCGCGATGGCCTTAGCGTGTGAGCCGCAATTATTAATTGCTGATGAGCCGACCACCGCCCTCGATGTTACGGTACAAGCCGAAATTTTACGCTTGATGCGCCAGATCCAAGAGCATACTGGCATGAGTATGCTGTTTATTACTCATGACTTTGGTGTAGTCGCACAGATGGCGCAGTGGGTGGGGGTGATGCAGCAAGGTCAATTGGTGGAATCAGGAAGTTGTGCATCTGTGTTACATCAGCCTCAACATGCTTATACTCAACAGCTACTCGCCGCCTTACCGGAGAATTTAACAAAGCCTAAGTTGTTAGCAGTGCCTGAGCAAGAGAGTCCTACAGCACCCTTACTCAGTATTCGTGATTTAAAGGTCTGGTTTCCTATTAATAAAGGCTTGTTACGGCGCACAGTTGATTATGTGCGCGCTGTCGATGGGGTGTCTTTAGATATTTTCCCCGGTCAAATCGTTGCCTTAGTGGGTGAATCAGGTTGTGGAAAAACGACTTTAGGTCGAGCAGTCTTGCAATTAGAGCCACCAACATCGGGCAGTATCAAGTTTCGTGATCAAGAGTTGATAGGCTTATCTGCAAGGACATTACGACCTTTAAGGCAAAAGATGCAAATTGCCTTTCAAGATCCACAGTCCTCATTGAATCCACGCTTGCTGATAGAAACGACTTTGACCGAGCCCATGAAAGTTCACGGCATCGGTGATAGCCATGAGCATCGAATTGAACTGGCAAGTCAGTTATTGGAAAGTGTACAGCTCACTAGAGACTTCTTATGGCGTTATGCTCATGAGTTTTCAGGCGGGCAGCGTCAACGCATAGGCTTGGCGCGGGCCTTGGCCGTTAATCCAGAATTCATCGTTTGTGATGAAATTACCAGTGCCTTAGATGTGTCTGTGCAGGCAGAGATTTTACAATTATTGTTAAGCCTACGTCAGCAACGACAGCTCACCTTGTTATTTATCACTCATAATATTGGTGTCGTCGAATATTTAAGTGATCAAACGGTAGTGATGTATCAGGGTAAGATTGTCGAGCAAGGTGACACGGCTCAAGTGTGCCAGCAGCCCCAGCACCCTTATACTCAGAAATTATTGGCGGCAGTGCCTAGGTTAAAAACCATTCGTTAAGAATCCAATGACTTGCGTCATTATTCAAAGTTTAGCTTTTATGTAGGTCGGGTTGGCGATAGCGTAACCCGACATTTCGATCTCCATTTTGTCGGGTTACGCTATCGCTAACCCGACTTTCGTAACTAAATGAATGATTTAAAGGCGTCTATTTATATCGTGTTTTATGCATTCTTTAAAAATTTAACAAAACAGAATGATTATGTTAATTATGGTCATTTATTATCTATAAGATTATGATTTTATTAATTTTAAATTCAGTTTATAGTTTAGAACGCAATTATTAATATTTTGTATATAATTTATCCGTAAGAAAAAACGCGACTATAACTGCTCTGCGAGACGTGGAATTACAACCTTGTTTCAACATTCCTAAAGTTATTAAAGCAGCATATATTTCGATTGGGGTTGCAAATCCCGACTGGCATCTAAAAAACTATTCAAATCTGAAAGGTTTTTTAGAAAAAATGATATGAGTTGTTATGTGTCTGATTATATATGATTTAATTGATTGGGCACATTTGTGGCTATTAGTAATATTGCTAATGAATATATTTTCTTCACGTAATCATTGAGTAGCTTCGCTGTTCTAAATGGGTATTTTTTTTATATAAGTTAAGAATTATTAGGAGAGTTAGGTTATGTATTATTCAGTTTCAAGGAAATGGAAGTTTTTTTGTCAATGCTTGTGCTTTACATTAGTTGTTATTACTGGAAATGAGGTACGTGCTATTGAAAGCTGTGCGACATTTCAGGCTGATCCCAAAGCTCCAATAAGCTCTTGGGCTTTTTTAGATAGCAAAGGTTCGTTAAATTACGGACTTTTGAAGTCGGCTAATAAAGAACAAATTTCAGATTTTTCGTCTGCAGGTTATGGTGGCGGCGGCGTTGCCTTGCCGAGCTCAACTACAATTATTGGCCCCGTTTATCCCTCTGGCATTGATGATACCGCTGTAATTCAAGCTGCAATTAATAAGGTTGCAAATTTGCCCCCTTCTCAAAACGGTATTCGAGGTGTTGTTTTGCTGGCAGCAGGTAATTTTATCCTAAATTCCAATACTATTGCCCTACCTAGTGGTGTCATTTTACGTGGTAGCGGCTCTGGTAGAGGCGCTAATGATACTTTTAGTTCTTTTGTACCTACTACCGTTGCAAGCAAAACAGAAACTTTGATTAAGGTAGCTGGAAACGCTCGGACTATTTTCGATATTTCTGGAAATGCTAAAACTAGGCAAACCTACCCAAATAACGCTACTAAAATTACCGATCCTTTGATTACTTCTGGCAGCAGCACTTTTCATGTTGCTGATACGAGTATTTTTAAAGTAGGCGATGAAGTATTGCTTAGGCGCACTGTAACAGCAAATTGGATTGCTTCTATGGGCATGGATCCTTTAAGTTTAGTCCGTGATGGATTACCACAAACTTGGCTGACTCCAGGAGATATAATTAACGCTGATCGTATTATTACTGGAATCAATACGACGATGAAAACGATTACATTGGATGCCCCCATTTCAGATACTTACGATTATACGGCCTCTCCTAGTCTTATTAAGTATACTTTTACCGGTCGATTGACTAATGCTGGCATTGAATCTATTCGAGTAGTGGTACCAAAAATAATAAACCCCATTTCAGCTCCTTCTTATAAGCTTGCAAATATTAGTAGTGCTAAAGATGTGTGGATTAAAGATGTTGTTGCAGAAGAGTTGACCAACGGTCTTACGATTGATCCACAATCTAAGCGAGTGACCATAGATCAGGTTGAAATGTTTCGCACTGCTGTAATTGATAAAAGTGCAGGTTCACCAGCTCATTTCTCTTCTTCTGGTCAACAGGTGCTAATTATGCGTAGTAGCTCTGAGTCAGGTAATAATAATGTGCTTCCATTTGTTACACAAGCAGTTACACCGGGTCCAAACGTGGTACTAGATATGAAAGTAACAACCAATGAGTTCATTCAGCCTCATCAAAGATGGGCTACTGGCTTGCTGATTGATAACGCTTTAGTGGGAGAGCTTAATGGCAATACTAAAGTGGGTTATGGCGGCATCGAATTTGTAAGCTTGGGAAATCAAGGCTCAGGTCATGGTTGGACAGTTGGCTGGAGCGTGGTATGGAATAGTACTGCGGGTCATCAAATTGTACAACAACCACCCCATTCAATGAATTGGTCTATTGGAACCATTGGTACTAATACCATACAAGCTCATTTTCCAAATCCCAATGGCATCTATGAATCTATGGGTAAGCATGTTTCTCCTAGAAGTCTTTATCTTCAGCAGCTTTGTCAACGTGCCGGATATAGTGCAGTCAAAGCTATTGGTTATTAAGATTTAGAGTTTTATTTTTGGTTTAGCGAGCTTTATGGCTCGCTGGCTAATTTAAACAGCTAAATTTATGCTTAAGAAAAAGCAAAAAATAAGATAACCAATTAGTATCCATCTTCCTCTCTGTAAATAGAGTTATCTACACAAGTTTTATCGTTCCCGCGCTCCGAGTGGGAACGCCACAATTGTCCCAGTATATTTAACACCTTTTTACTCAAAAATTATTGTCGGTAGTGCCTATATTTAGAGTAATGCTTCAGTAATTCAATGAGTTGCGTTATTTATCAAAGTTTCGCTTTTATGTAGGTCGGGTTACGCTAACGCTAACCCGACCTACGTTAATTCAGAACTGCTCCCACAGTTTAGTTAAGGATTAGAAAAACCTGTAGGGGCGACAAATTCGCCCAGTAATTCAAAAGTCAAGGATACAGGGCGAATTTGTCGCCCCTACAAAAGCTTAACTTTATTGCACTGCACAGTTTGAAAACCATTCTTTAGGATGTTTTTTGTGGGAGTGCTGAGCCTTCGCTCGGTATTGTTAGTGCTTTAGCATGTCAACATTACAAGCAGCCTTGCCTTAGTTTTATCGTTTTCCTTTTCGCGTCATTACCATTTAGTTAAGGATTAAAAAACCTGTAGGGGCGAATTCATTCGCCCAGTAATTCAAGCGCTGAGCCCTCGCTCGGCATTGCTAGTGCTTTAGCGTATCAACATTACAACCAGCCTTGTCTTTATTTGCCACGCAATCATAATCCCGCATTGATTTTTTATAGACATCGGCTATGCAATCTACTGTTGTTTTACAAGCATATTTAGCTTTTATTGAAGCGAACCAAATATCTTTGGTTGCGACAGGATCAGTAGCTCTAGCATTTTTATATAGCTGCATGTTTTCATTATCTAAGTGCGCTAATTTGGCTGTATTACAAATAGTAATATCAGTAGGCTTGGTTGCTATACTGCAATTAAAGCTTGGGGTGGCTTGTTTAACGGGCGCTTCGACAAGACTGGTTTTTGTTACTTCTTGAGGGACTGGTAACTTTTTGGGCTCTAATTCAACTGGTTTTGCTATCGGTAGGTCTTGTTTTGGAGGACTGGTGTTTTCTATATCAGAAACGCTATTTGTTTTTTCTATATTAACTTCAGGTTTTACTGTTCCTGTAATAATAGGTATGAGTGGTTCAGTGATGCCAGTAGCTCCTGCAGCTTTAAGTGCTAACGTTGGTTTTAATAGCACTGCAGTGACGATTTCATCTAAGAGATGTGTAAAAGAACTACTTTCAAATTGCACGGACGGCGATTTTTGGCCTTTAGTCGTCAGTACTGAATAATCGATATTCTGTAAAAATATATTATTGCCATTATCAATCTGTAATTCTTTAGCGTACGGAACAATTCTTATTTGATGTAGTGTATCCCGAACTAAATCTACGTCGGATAGCATAGGCGGTGGTACGGTAATTTTTAATTGTGCAGAGCAACTGCTTTTATGTCCCTCTGAATCTTGTTTTACTTTCTTAATATTTTCAAGATTAATACGAATTTGAGCCAAGGTCGCTTTGATTTTTACTGCGCCGAAAATAGTTGCTCCATCGTAATGGTCATTTTTTTTATTCGAAGTTAATTGAATAACTTGTTCAGTTAGAAAGTTATCCAGCGCTAGTTCTGTTTCTGATGTAGAGCAATATTCTATAGGCGAGTTGCAAGCAGAGACCAATAAGCTGATAAAAAATAAGAAAGTGAGCTGTTTTATGTTCATTTTTATGCTGATGAGGGGAGCTTATGTTAAAGGTGACTTGATTGTATAGCCATGATTTAAGTGCCTTTAGCTATCATCGCCAATAAAATTAATAAAACTAGTCCGTATTAATACGCATTGTTTCAAGTTTGTGTCTATGTAATACTTCAAGACAAGTAATTAATTTACTTGAACTATTCAGTCGATTTAAAGCAGATTTCACAAGCCTGTTTAGATATTATCTCACTTTTATCTTAAACAACTTACACCGTATTAAATATTTCCACAACGTATTCACCTTTGTACCCACTGATTCAATCATGCGTCTGATGTACTCATAGCTGCATATGCTGATTCAGAGAGGTGTCTGAAGTGCGCGCGTCTGAATCAGCTGATTCAGACGCGCGTTTGAAGTGATCAAGATTGCATAGGCTTATTCATGTCTGCGTTAGTCGTGCTTAAGCCTGAAGCCGCTGATTCATAAATGCGTTTAATGTACTCAAGTCTAAATTCGCTTATGCAAGCGTGTATAGGCGAACTCATGTTTGAATCGGCCGCTTCAAGCATGTATAGGCCTACTCAAGCTTGAAGCGGCCGATAGATCCATGTAAGCGTTTTTATTTTAGTTCAACGTAACACCCCTTTAGCTTTTTAACCCTTAACCCTAGTAGAGATATTATGAAAACTATTCATGTCACTTATGACTTTGCACGCTTTTCACCTATAGAAAAAATACCCTTTTATCGGAATGTTGTTTCTAAAATGACAGGTAATTCCTACTTCATAACGCCTGATGTATCATTGATTGAGGCTAACGCGGCCATAGATGCTTTAGAAAGTGCTGTCATAGCGGCAAGCGATGGTGGGCATACGGCTATTTCGGTGATGCATGATCAAGAAAAAATAGTTGAGATACCCTTCCGACACTTAGCCGCTTATGTAGAAAGAATTGCCGCAGGTGATGAAACTAAGATTTTAAGTAGTGGTTTTCATCCGTCTAGACAACCCATAATTAATCCCAAAGCCATCTTGGCCGCATATGATGGAGACCATTCTGGCTCGGTACATTTAGTCGCTAAAGCGATCCCTAGAGCTCGTGCCTATCATTTTCGAATGGCAAAAGGCGGTGTCCCAGCAACTGATGAGGGTTGGATCTTATGTGGCGTTAGTACCCGCGCTGACTTTATGCTTAGCGGACTGGATGTCATGCAGGAATATGTATTTTGCGTTGCTGCTTTGACCCCAGAAGGCCTCTCCGATTATAGTGCTCCTATATATAAAATAGTGGTTTAAATGTCTAATGCTGTAAGGCGATTTGGCGATAACAAGTCGCTACACTGAGACTCAGTAAGGTGAACTCAAGTGCGAATCCATCACAATATTTGTAGGTATTAGTGTTTTAAACTGATCGCTTGTTTAACTAGAGTTTAGGAGTAAGCTCGAATGAATTAACAAAATAGGGTGGAAAACGTTTGATGCCCAACTTTTATGTTTTTGAATGTAGGGTATACGATAAGGCGATGAGTTATATGCTATTTGATTAATTTTAAATACAATAATGAAGCTTAAATATACTGAGCCGTTAACTTTTTGCACTCCGCTCGCCATAGACAAGGATCACTACGGTTGCAATTTTTGTATAAATAATTATCGAAGCAGGCGTCATTATTCGTGATGATTTGAATCTCATGAATCAAGTCATCTTTATGGATTATGGTGTCTGCATTTTCAAGCCCTAGCGATTTTGCAAGACGCTGTAGACCTATAAGCGTTATACCTCCATCTTCAGAACAAACATTGAGATAACGAGCAATCATTGTTTGCATAAAATCCTGCTCGGCAATATGCCAATCATCTACCTCAAAACCTGGTTCAAAGTTTCTGTTCTTGGCTTTATAATAAGCCGCTTCGGAAATCCATTGCTGTCGATAAGCGCAATCAGATAGTCTTTTGCTAGCGTGCTCATTTATATTTATTTTTTCAGAAGATGAGTTCTGGGCTTCATTATTAGTAAATAAAAGCATAGCTTGTTTACAGGAGTATTTAGCGAAAAAATAATATATTTCAAATGCCTGCGATTGTCAATTAATGCGCTTTTTTAAAATAAATGTTTTCTACTCTGGATCAATAGGCTGCAATAGTGCAATGGGTAATAGTTGTATGCACTGTATGTAGGTATCCTAAGCTAGGCTGATATCCGCTTGTATTCTATAAAGTTTCTGTAATTAATTGCAGTGCTTTTGCTATACCCTGATTTTGTTGCATCTGCATTCTAGCTTGCTTAGCTTTTTCAGCCATAGCGGATGAACCTATTACTGTTTTAATAGCAGCGGCTAAAGACATCGCGGTTACTTTTTTTGCGGGCAATGGCTTGCCTGCTAAACCTAAGCTCTGCAATTGCTTCGCCCAAAATAGTTGTTCATCCATAAACGGTACGACTATTGAGGGGCAACCCGCACGAGTAGCTGCATGACTCGTGCCGGCTCCACCATGATGCACAACCGCGGCACAATGTTCAAAGACTTTTTGATGTGGATGCTTGCCAATAAAATAAATGTTTTCTATTTGAGTATTGGCTAAATATCGCTCAGAGTTACTCTGAATAATCGCTCTACAACCGGCCAAGTTAACAGCGTTTATAAACAAATCCATCGCCCATTCTGGCACGGCAGCTTGCAAACTACCAAAGGTCATGTACACCGGTTTAGAGCCACTGGCTAAGTAATCAGTTAACGCTTGAGGGAAGTCCCATTGCAGGGTGTCTTCTGTCAGATTTAAAAAACCACAAGCCTGATGATTGCGTGGCCAAAATTCAGAATGACGACAGAATAAAGGATCTACCGCAACTAGATTGAGCTGTTGCGAAGTCAGTAATTCTGACAATACGTGCTTCGGTGGCTTAGCACCCGCCTCTAGCCATAAGCGAGTTAATGGTTTTTTAAGCGCCCAATTAAAGACGGTATCTAATAACGCCCAGCTAAATTTATTAAGATAAACGCCTAAATCAGGAAAACTAATGGGGGCAATAGCAGGATTAGGTACTGCTGCATGACAAAACATCACGCTAATAAAAGGCTTATGTTGCTGTAGTGCTGCTAATTTTAAAGGATATAAAAAGTGATGACCAATTACGTAATCATTTTCAGAGACTAACTGCTGAGCGGCTGCATAAATATCAGCTTCATAAATAAAAAACGCTTCATCTAATAATGCTCTTAACCATTGCAAAGCATGCATTTTAAAGGAACGTTGGGCAAAACCTTGCATATCAAAGTCAACATATTCGGGTACTTGCCGATAACTTATGCCTATTTGATCGCTGATAGTTTGATAGCTCTGGTTATCAATACTACTAACGACTAAAGTAACTTGATGACCCTGCTTTTTCAAACCATCAGCTAAAGCTAATAAAGGTCTAATATCGCCATTAGAGCCCCACGTTTGTATGCCAATTTTCATCTGTTAAGTTTTGATCATGCTATTGTTCTTAAAATTAAATAGTTGAGTGTGAGTTCAACTACTCTTTTAATACATCATTCATGCGAGTCTGCCAACTTGTTCCAGTGGCTCTAAATGCGGGCAAAATTTTTTATCTAAACGAATACCCACCAATGTCATTAAGTTAAGGACTGGGGGAAAGCAAATAATCTGTAGGGGCGACACATTCGCCCGGTAACTCAGTCATCAAGGATACTGGGCGAATGTGTCGCCCCTACAAATCCTTAACTTAATGACATTGGATACGCCACCTTTATTCCTTATGGGTTATTGCTGACCGGCAGATAACTCTCAACAATATCACCCTTACGCTGTAACACGATGACGTTGTTTTGCAAGGCACGCTCTTTTACTTCTTTGTATAAATGAAACGTAGCCAATACCAAATGATGACGATAATCTTTGTAGGCAGGAAACAGCTTTTTAAAATTATCAATTTTCTTAGTCAATAATTTATCTAAATCCTTTTCATGTGCTTTGTATTTAACCTCAACGATAGCGACATCCTGACCGTTGACTAAGATCATATCAAATTCATCGCTAACGCCATTACTGGTACGAGAGATACTCTTATCGATAAAGTCATAATGCACACCAGCTAGAGTTTGTGTAACTTTTAAGGAGTTGTAAAAAAATTCCTCCGCAACATCGCCTTGGTTTTGTCCGATATTGCCAAGCATAGCACCAATACGCCCCAACTTTTCGTCAGTACGCTTCATTTGTTCATCAGTAAGCTTCATTTGCTCATCAGTACGATCTTGAGCAACAGCAAGACTTGCCACCAACGCTTTTAATTCATCATCAGTCATGTTCGTTTTCCCGTATTGGATGTTGATCATTCTAACATAGCAAATTATCATGTATAGACAAGTAAAGCCCTTAACATAACAACCATCATTGGAATACCCACCGTTTATATCGACAAAAGATGGGTAAAGCTGGGCAAACAAAAAAGCTGTTTGCACACCCTACATACTTATCGGGTTAAGGCACGCTAGACGCAGGAATTATTTACAATTGATTGATCAACCGTAATTCCTGCGGATACGGCGACATATAATAAGAGTCTTCTATATAGGGGTCGGGGCTTTTACGGAAATGATGCTTGAGTAAGGTTATCGGCACGATTAAGGGAATATAGCCGTTACGGTAGCGTTCTATGATTTCGCATAGTTCGGCTTTATCATCAGGGGCTAAGTCCTTTTTTAAATATCCTTGAATATGCTGTAAGACATTAACGTGATTCTTTCGACTGGCGACTTTTTTAAGCGTTATCATCAGTTGAGAAATATACTGTTCTGCTATTTGTTCAATATTAGTTTTAGTAACTCCCGCTAGCAGTTGCCCCATATCTCGATAATCATTATGACTCATAATGATCAGTTTATGGCGAGCATGAAATTGGGTTAAGGCGCTAGGTGTTAGTCCTGTTTCTAGCATTTCTTTCCAGCGGTAATAGACATAAACACGCTGGATAAAATTTTCACGTAATCCAGCGTCACCCATTCTGCCTTCTTCTTCTACGGGTAATAATGGATTCAAGCGCATCATTTCTTGAGCATAAATGCCTACACCATCTTTGTGAGATTGGTGTGTTTCATAAACTTTCACTCTTTCCATGCCGCAACTGGGAGAGCCTTTTTTTAAAATATAACCGCACAAATTGGCATGTAAGTGTTTTAGTTTTTCTGCGTGATCACGTAGTCGATCTGTTACATCCATTTCAGGATCTTTAACACCTACGCAGCGCACGGTCATACCAGCTTTTATTAAATGTATGGTTGGACGTGGAGTACCTAGACCAATTTCTACTTCAGGACAAAAGGGATGGAATTCAAAGAACTCAGCTAGCGAGCCAGTGATATAAGCATCTCGTTTGTGCCCACCATCAAAACGGACATTCTGCCCAATTAAACAACTACTAATGCCGACAGGAATTTTTTTCATATTATAAAGGGCTGTGGTTTGGGTTAGGGATGATGGTTTAAGGTTTTTTGATCAACTAGAACCGAAACAAACTGACTCGCTTCTGAAATAGTATGTTCCATGGCAAGTATGAGCTGTGAAATATCGATGCTGATTTCTATGAATTCATGTTGCAAAGCTGCGATAGCTCGAGCATTGAGATTATGTTTAAGGTAGAGTACCTGATCTTTAAAGGCAGTCAACACCGGATTAATACTGTTTTCAGCACGGCGCATCGCTTTAATGAGTCGAGCATAATTTTGTTTGGCGGCTTTTAACTGGCGTTTACTATTATTTCGTAAGTTTCGATTGGTGTATTCATTGAGTTCATTTTCCCACTCATTGAATAAAGCCTCACTAACTTGTTCTATGGCTCTTATTCGATGGCTGACCTGTTCTGATTTTGAACAACAAAACTGATATTGTCTGTTCAGTAGATTATATCTATGTTCAAGACTCGATTCGTTAACGCTGACTAAGTTTTTAAAGCGCTCTAGTGCATCCTGAAATTCATTTCTAGTTTCTTGTAGGCTAGTACAGGTTTGCTCAACTTGATAAATTATCTGCTCGCGCTTATGTTCGCCTATGGATTCTTTGGCGCTGTAATAGACAGTACGTATTTTTTTGGAAAAAAAACCGCTGATTAAAGATAGCGCACTTGGGGCTTTACGAGATTCTGGCATGAGCGTGTTGAGGACGGTGTAGGCATTAGTCGATGATCACTGAAGTTCAATAGGGTTTAAGCGTTGTTCTTGTTGAGCGCTATTTTGAATATTGCTATTAATCGTTGCATCTGCCATCGCTTAAAGTGATGTTGATATGTCGGTCAACATGAAAAAATTTGGGGTCAAACAGCTTTAATATTTGCCCACCATCTTATAGATAGATAAAGTACTTTTTACAGGGTTGCTGTAATTGATTCTCCGCCCAGTTCTACCTTCTAATAGACGGCTGTACTGGGCGAATGAATTCGCCCCTACAAAATCTCGGTATTAAATCAATATCAGATCGTCATAACTACTCCTGACTCGCCATAGATATCTACTATGTAATAGGACTTTTTACAGGGTTGCTGTTATTGATTCTCCGTCCAGTTCCACCTTCTAATAGACGAGTGTACAGGGCGAATTAATTCGCCCCTACAAAATTCTCGCTATTAAATCAATACCAGATCGTAATAACTACTCCTGACTCGCCATAGATATCTACTATGTAATAGGACTTTTTACAGGGTTGCTGTAATTGATTCTCCGTCCAGTTTCATCTTCTAATAGACGAATGTACTGGGCGAATGAATTCGCCCCTACAAAATTCTCGCTATTAAATCAATACCAGATCGTAATAACTACTCCTGACTCGCCATAGATATCTACTATGTAATAGGACTTTTTACAGGGTTGCTTTTATTGATTCTCCGCCCAGTTCTACCTTCTAATAGACGAGTGTACTGGGCGAATTAATTCGCCCCTACGAAATCTCGCTATTAAATCAATACCAGATCGTAATAACTACTCCTGACTCGCCATAGATATCTACTATGTAATAGGACTTTTTACAGGGTTGCTGTAATTGATTCTCCGCCCAGTTCTACCTTCTAATAGACGAATGTACAGGGCGAATTAATTCGCCCCTACAAAATTCTCGCTATTAAATCAATACCAGATCGTAATAACTACTCCTGACTCGCCATAGATATCTACACATAATCGCTGTTCGGTAAGAATAGCGATAGCAGTTTAGAGCTTTAAAAGCATGTTCCTTGTAGGGGCGAATTCATTCGCCCAGTATATTCGTATGAACTACCGGTATCATGCTGTTTTTTAATGTTGTAGATAGCTATGTTGTTAAGCCGGAGGTTGGTAGCCTACTTAATTATGCAAACGGATGTTCCAAAATGATGGTTTCATCTCGTTCTGGGCCAGTTGAAATGATGGTGATTTTAACACCCACTAGTTCTTCTAAACGCTTGATATAAGTTTTAGCATTATCAGGTAGGTCATTAAAGTCGGTGATGCCAGCGGTAGTGCCCTCCCAGCCGGGCATTTCTTCAATAATGGCTTGGCATTGTTCATACTGATCAGCACCTAAAGGAGCTGTTTCAGTGATTTCGTCATGTAAACGGTAAGCAGTACAAATGCCAATTTTTTCAAGTCCGTCTAGTACATCTAGTTTAGTTAAACAAATACCACTTAAGCTGTTGAGCTTGGCTGATTTCCGCATAGCAACTGCATCAAACCAACCGGTACGACGTTTACGTCCAGTAGTTGCACCAAACTCATGACCTTTAACGCCTAAGTGATCGCCATTAGCATCATGCAGTTCGGACGGAAAAGGTCCATTGCCTACGCGAGTAGAATAGGCTTTAGTAATGCCTAACACATAGTCGAAATCAAGAGGCCCTAAGCCACTACCTGTAGCAGCACCGCCTGCAGTCGTACTTGATGAGGTCACATAAGGGAAAGTACCATGATCGATATCTAATAAGGCACCTTGTGCACCTTCAAATAATAAGTTTTTTCCTTCTGCTTGATAGCTGTATAGCGTTTCGCTTACATCAGTCAACATAGGCTTAATGTGTTCACCTAGGCGTAACATCTCAGCTAAAGTCTGCTCATAATCGACGGCATCGGTATCGTAATAATTCGTGAGCATGAAGTTATGATAATCCAATAGTTCTTTAAGTTTTTCAGCAAAACTCTCAGCGTTCAGCAGATCACCTGCGCGTAAACCGCGACGTCCGGCTTTATCTTCATACGCAGGGCCAATGCCTCTGCCTGTAGTGCCAATGGCTTTGCCGCCACGCGCTTTTTCGCGGGCTTGGTCTATGGCGACGTGTACCGGCAAAATTAAGGTGCAGGCTTTACTAATAAATAAACGATTTCTAACGGAAATGCCGGCTTTTTCAAGAAACTCAATTTCTTCCATTAAGGCATTGGGTGATAAAACCACACCATTACCAATCATACATTGCACATTATCCCTAAGGATGCCTGATGGAATCAGGTGTAAAACGGTTTTTTCACCACGAATAACCAAAGTATGTCCTGCATTATGTCCGCCTTGAAAGCGAACAACTGCCTGCACTTCCTCGGTTAGCAAATCAACCAACTTTCCTTTTCCTTCGTCACCCCATTGAGTGCCGATGATAATGACATTTTTTCCCATAATTATTCCAAGCTTAAGCTAAAGGTCTTACGACCCAGTTTTGATTATCGTATTCTAAAATGGAGTTGCACGCTAAGTCTGCTGCGCTTCCAGTTTGTCCAGGCAATTGTTGAACAACAGCGCGATGTTGAGCGCGTAAATCTCGTATTTTTTCAGTAAGCGCATTATCTTCATTATAAGGTGCAAAGATAAGTTCAGCTTGTGCTGAAGGATTGGCAGGTTTACTGAGTGCTGATAATAATTTTAAATCTGCACTAAAGCCTGTCGCAGGTCTGGCACGACCGAAGATAGCGCCAATATTATCGTATCGACCACCGCGGGCAATTTCTCGGCCGACCGAAGGTATAAAGGCGGCAAAAACCACCCCAGTATGATAATGATAGCCACGCAACTCTGCTAAATCGAAACTAATAGCCAGTGATGGAAAATAATGCGCTAGCTTGTCGGCAATACCCACTAAATCAGCTAATGCCGTTTTAACTTCATCGTTAGCTTTTGAAAATACCGATTGGGCTTTAGTAATTATGTCTTTGTCGCCATTCAGTTCCGGTAGTTTTAAGAACATGCTTTTAAGATCGCTATTGATGTTGTAGCTAGTCATTAATTCCGCAAGTTCAGGGCGAGCTTTGCGTTGCAATATATCAAATAATTCACTTTCTTGCTGCTCTGTTAATTCTGCTTGTTTTGATAAGGCGCGATAAATACCGACATGCCCTAAGTCTAAATGCACATTTTGTAAGCCAGTAATGGCCAGCATTTCAAGCATCAGCCGAATGACTTCGATATCGCTTTCTATTCCAGCATGGCCATAAAGTTCTGCGCCCAATTGCATGGGGCTTCGTGTTTTCTCTAGCGGGTCACCGCGAGTATGTAAGATCGTCCCTGCATAGCATAGACGTGTTGGCCACTCGTGCTTGATATTGTGAGCGTCCATTCGAGCAACTTGAGGGGTCATGTCGGCTCTAATGCCTAACATTTTTCCGCTAATTTGATCGGTGAGCTTAAAGGTTTGTAAATCTAGATCATGACCAGAACCGGTCAGTAAGGAATCTAAAAAATCAATGAAGGGTGGGATGACTAGGTCATAGCCCCAACAGCTGAATAACTTTAATAATCTACTACGTAATTGCTCTAGATGTTTAGCTTCTGCTGGTAGTATTTCATCTATACCATCAGGTAAAAGCCAGGAATCTTTTTGTTGCATGTTTTGTATGTCCACTCAAACAAAACGCCCCGCAAGCGGAGCGTTTTAATAGTCTTAACGTAGCAGGGTAAAGAAACTACCCTGTTTACGGTTATTTTTGTTTCTTAAAATACTGAAAGAAATCTGAATCAGGATCGAGTAGCATAACGCTAGAACTTGAAAAAGTCTTCTTGTAAGCATTTAAACTGCGATAAAAAGTAAAGAATCCTGTGTCTGCGCCATAAGCTTTGGCGTAGATTTCAGCTGAAATAGCATCACCTTCACCGCGTAATATTTCAGCATCACGAAATGAGTTCGCTAATGTTACAACACGCTGTCTGTCTGCATCCGCACGAATTCTTTCTGCAGCTTCTGAACCTTGTGAGCGGAATTCTCTAGCAACTCGTTCACGTTCAGCTTCCATTCTACGAAAAACAGAACTACTGACTTCTGGAGGTAAGTCGATACGCATGACTTGAACATCAACAATTTCCATTCCTAAAGCCGCAGCCACTTCTTTAGAATTGTTGGTTAAGATTTCACGAATAGCACTACGATCAGTTGAAATAAGTTGTTTAATATTTCGTTTACTGAACTCACTACGGAAAGCATCTTTAATAATTTGATCTAAGCGTAAATTTGCTTGATCTATATCACCAGCCACTGTGGTGTAAAAGGTGCTGACATTACCAATGCGCCATTTAACAAAAGAATCAACGATGACGTTTTTCTTTTCAGCTGTTAAAAAGCGTTCAGGTTTTGCATCCATCGTTTGTATGCGAGCATCAAACTTCTTAACATTGTTAATGAAAGGTAATTTAAAGTGAATGCCCGGTTCATAATCATTTTTGACGATTTCACCAAGCCTAAATTTAATGGCTTTTTCTGTTTGATTAACGGTAAATACCGATGTCGACACCAATAGCAATAATGCCGCTAGGCCGATTAAAACTTTATTGACTGTCATTGACGTCCCCTCGCTTCACGTACGCGCGTCACAGGATGTTCAACGATGGGTTGTTCCTGAGTGACGACTGGTTGAGACTGTGGTTGATCACTGCTACCCGTGCTTGAGGGTGTGGATGAAGGTACCGTTGGTTGGCGTTGTGTTATCATTTTATCTAAGGGTAGATAAACCATGTTATTCCCGCTTTTAGCGTCAACCATGACGGTATTAGTGCCTGATAAAACGGTTTCCATAGATTCTATGTAAAGACGCTTGCGAGTCACATCCGGAGCTTTGCTGTATTCAGCTAACAGTTTTGTAAATCGACTTGATTCACCTTCTGCTTGCGCAATCACTTGCTCTTTGTAACCTTCGGCTTCTTGCATTTTTCTAGCTGCAGCGCCTCGAGCTTTAGGTACTACATCGTTTGAATAGGCCTCTGCTTCGTTGATTAAACGTTGCTGATCTTCACGAGCTTTGATCGCATCTTCGAAGGAGCTTTGCACTTGTTCAGGTGGTTGGGCATCTTGTAGGTTGACGCTGGTGATTTGTATACCTGATTGATAGCTATCCATCACATCTTGGATTTCTTTTTTAATTAAGGTCACAATTTCACTACGGCCTTCGGTTAATACAAAGTCCATTGCGCTGCTACCCACTACGCCACGCAGGGCACTTTCAGTGACTTGTTTTAAGGTGAAGGCAGGATTAACGACATTAAATATGAATTGTTTAGCATCTTTAACTTGGTATTGAACGGCTAGCCTTACATCAACATAGTTTTCGTCTTTAGTTAGCATTAATGCTTCTTTAGGAACAGAACCATTAACCTGATCGCTGCCACCGCTACGGTAACCTACTTCTATGAAGCGTTGTTGTTTTACATTGACGATATCTACCCGCTCAATAGGGCTCGGTAAATGCCAATTTAAACCAGATTGCGTGGTGTTGATGTATTCACCAAAGCGAGTTTCTACACCATGGTTTCCTTCGTCAACGATATAAAAGCCACTTAAACCCCAAATGATCAGTGCACCTCCAGCCAAAAAGCCTAGGCTTTTCATAGAG
>Ga0194037_1000269_pt1 | contig 40976 bp, 35 predicted proteins | sample JunL306m_MetaG_FD_148653 | JGI IMG/M metagenome (GOLD analysis project Ga0194037, IMG submission 148653) | Anoxic zone freshwater microbial communities from boreal shield lake in IISD Experimental Lakes Area, Ontario, Canada - Jun2016-L304-6m | ecosystem: Environmental > Aquatic > Freshwater >... | reverse complement strand
ATTTCCAGGAACTTGATCTGATAACGATTTTCTATGTCCAAGCACACATTTTTCAAGACTTCATCCACCTCATCATCAAAAATCACGCGTCTATACTTTGCTGGCAGCACTAGGTGATACATCAGAATGGTGACATTATGGCGCTTGTGAATATATTCGCTCATGCCAACTAATATACATCAGATCACGCCGCAAGCGGCGGGGAATATGACCCGTAGAGATTAAAAATGTTCTGAAAAATAGAGTAAATCTTAACTGGACTTACTGTTGTTCAGATTTTTAAAGACACTTGATGTTTCCGATAGGTGATTTATTTGGCTGAAAATGGTACATTAACTCTTGTATCTTATTGTTAAGTTTGTTATAGGTTTGTTTTATCAAGCAACAAAAAAATGAGTAGCCATGACGAAAATAATGAAAATTATTACTCTGGTTTTTATGTTTGCGGGGATGTGTATGTCAAGTGCAGAGGCAGGGTGGGATCCGGCCAATGAAGAAAAGGCAAGAGAGTCGGTTGAATATCTAAAAAAATATTCACCAGCTTTGCATCGTTTTTTTGAAAAGGCTTATGGTTTTGTTGTTTTTCCTGATGTTTATAAAGGGGGATTCATGATTGTGGGCGGAGGGCATGGTAAAGGCTATGTGTATGAACTCAATAAGCTGGTAGGGCATTCAGCTATTACGCAGGTTAATCTTGGTCCGCAACTTGGTGCTCAGTCTTTCTCGGAAATTATTTTTTTCCAGGGTAAGGGAGATCTTGAAGAGTTCAAAAAAGGCAACTATGAGCTGAATGCTCAGATTGCAGCAATTATGATTACAACAGGGATGGCTACCAATATTGATTTTTCGAATGGTGTGGCGGTTTTTGTTTTGCCAAAAGCAGGTGTCATGGCTGAAGCTACAGTGGGCGGACAGAAATTTTCTTATGAGCCATATTAAAATCTCCGTATAAGTAAAGTAAAAATAAGGCCGGACGCCATAGATCGGTGTTATTCAATAACGTTAATTTTTGCAATGAAGTATGAATTAGTAGTGGGCCTTGAGGTCCATTGTCAGCTCAATACCGCGAGCAAGGCATTCTGTGGTTGTTCCGCACAGTTTGGAAAACCTGCAAATACCAATGTGTGCCCTGTATGCCTTGCCCTTCCGGGAGCTCTTCCTGTGCTTAACCGGCAGGTGGTTGAGGATGCCGTGAAGCTTGGAATTGCAACAGGTTGTTCTATTGCTTCTCATTCAGTGCTGGCCCGTAAAAACTACTTTTATCCTGACCTTCCAAAAGGGTACCAGATTTCTCAGTATGAAGAGCCCATCTGCAGTGAGGGAATGCTTCATATTGATGTGGGAGATGGGCGCAAAGAGATCAGGCTTATACGAATCCATATCGAAGAGGATGCCGGCAAATCAATTCACGATATTGGTGACGATACCTATATAGATCTCAATCGAAGTGGGGTTCCGCTGCTTGAAATTGTAAGTTATCCAGATATGCGAACTCCTATGGAGGCTTCAGCATATTTGCAGAAAATCCGTCAGATTGTTAAGTATCTGGGGATTTCGGATGGTAATATGGAGGAAGGTAGCCTTCGTTGCGATGCTAACGTTTCACTGCGTGCATTGGGTGCAACAGAGTATGGTATTCGTACCGAGATCAAGAATATGAATTCGTTCAAGAATGTTGAAAAGGCTATTGAGTACGAAGCTGAACGTCATAGAGTGATTCTTGATGGTGGTGGCGTCATCCTACAGGAGACCAGACTCTGGGATGCCGACAAGGGAGAGACCCGTTCAATGCGGGGAAAAGAGTTTGCCCATGACTATCGTTATTTTCCTGATCCTGATCTGGTGCCTGTGCTTGTTGATCAGGAATTGCTTGATCGGATGAAAAGTGAGCTTCCAGAGTTTCCAGAAGAACGTGCAGCTCGTTTTGTTGAGCAGTATGCTATCCCTGTTTATGATGCGAAAGTACTGACTGTCGATCGGGAAATTGCCGACTATTTTGAAGAGACTGTTACTGTTTCGGGGGATGCCAAGGCTTCCTCAAACTGGGTGATGGGTGAGGTATTGCGTACTTTGAAAGAAAAATTGCGTGATATTACGGAGTTTCCTATTTCGCCGCGGCGGCTTGGCGATATGCTTCTTATGATAAAAGAGTGTACGATAAGCAATACAATATCTAAGAAGGTGTTCGAAATAATGTTGTTGGATACAGCATCGCCTGCTGAAATTGTTGAGCGTGAAGGGCTTGCACAGGTTTCCGATTCTGGAGCTATTGAGGCTGTTGTTCAGGAAATTCTTGATGCCAACCCCGGTCAGCTTGCTGCTTATCGTGGAGGGAAAACAAAGTTGCTTGGCTTTTTTGTTGGCCAGTGCATGAGTCGTATGAAAGGAAAGGCCAATCCCCAGATGGTTAATGATGTGCTCCTGCAGAAGCTTGATGTGTCGTAATTGGCTCTCAGGGTTCGTTGTCGAAAAGATCTTTTATGCGAGGCGTTTCAGGCCAATTTTTTGTCAGCTCGGGATTGATTACCTCAATTTTTTTTCGTGCTTCCTGCAGGCGTTTTTTACATTGCCCTGCAATGGTTAATCCCTCCTCATAGAGCGAAATGGAGTTTTCAAGGCCGGTATCGGGGTTTTCAATATTTCGGGTTATTTCCTCGAGCCGTAAAATCAGATTTTCGATAGAGGGTTTTCCTGAATGTTTTGCAGGCATGGGTATTTTGCGCTTAGATGATGGTTGTTATTTTTATGAAAGTACGTTAATACAAAAGATTATTCAAAAGTCAGGAGTGTAAGTGAAGTTTGTTGATAGTGCGTCCATTGTTGTTGAGGCTGGAGATGGTGGCAAGGGTTGCGTAAGTTTTCGCCGGGAAAAGTTTGTGCCAAAGGGAGGGCCTGACGGAGGTGACGGAGGTCGAGGAGGTCATGTATGGTTGAAAACAAATAGGCAGTTGACAACCCTGCTTGATTTCAAGTATAAGAAAAAATATATAGCAGAAAGGGGCGTACATGGTCAGGGCGCCCGAAAAACCGGTAGAGATGGAGCTGACATTGTTATTCAGGTTCCTTGTGGTACTCTTGTCAGGAACGCTGAAACCCATGAAGTAATTGCTGACCTGACTGGTGAGCACCAGGAAATGCTGATTGCCAAAGGTGGCCGAGGTGGTCGAGGTAATCAGCATTTTGCTACTCCAACTCGTCAGGTGCCCCGTTTTGCTGAACCGGGCCAAAAAGGTGACACTTTGGTGCTTGACATGGAGTTGAAACTTATGGCTGATGTTGGTCTGGTGGGATTTCCCAATGCAGGGAAGTCCACTCTTATTTCGGTAATAAGTGCCGCAAAACCGAAAATCGCTGATTATCCTTTTACGACACTGGTGCCTAATCTTGGTATTGTGCGTTATGAGGAATACAAGTCTTTTGTAATGGCCGATATTCCGGGAATTATCGAAGGTGCTGCAGAGGGAAAGGGGCTTGGTATCCAGTTTCTTCGTCATATTGAACGTACCAAAATACTTGCAATACTGGTTTCGGCTGACTCGCCAGATATTGCTGCTGAGTATTGTACGCTTCTCGGAGAGCTTGAAAAGTTTGACAAACAGCTTCTTAATAAGCCAAGGATAGTTGTTATGACCAAAATTGATATTGCGCCGGAGGATTTTGAGATTCCTTTTCTTGAAAAGGGAATAAAGGTGCTTTCCATCTCAAGTGTTACAGGAAAAGGGCTCAAGGAGCTTAAGGATGAACTCTGGAGGCAGGTTTCCGCATGTGTCAGGAGTGCTGAACCGTTGGAAGTAGTTGCATAAACCCATGCGGCAAGCTGAACTTTTCGTCAGATATGCACGCCTTGCCGATGCCGGAGCAATTTCTGCCATTACTGAGGAGTATGCTCGAAAAGGTGTTATGCTGGAGCGTTCGGTTGAGAATATTGTGGAGAATATCCGTAACTTTTTTATTGCTGAGTATAATGGTGAGGTGATCGGATGCTGTGCTATTGCTTTCTATACCCAGAAGCTGGCTGAGATTCGCTCTCTGGCAGTTTTTAATAAGTATAAAATGAAAGGGATAGGCCGGCTTCTGGTTGAAAAAGCTGAATCGGTTTTACGCGAAGAAGGAGTAAAAGAGGTCTTTGTTCTGACCCTCAGTCGTGATTTTTTCGTGCATGTTGGGTACGGTGAAATCCAGAAAGAGTATTTTCCACAGAAAATATGGAGAGATTGCACCCATTGTCCGAAGCTTATGGCATGTGACGAGATTGCAATGGTAAAAAAACTATGAAGAGCAGACTAATACCCTGCTTATGGAGCTAAACATTATCAACCCGTATAGGTATACTTGTGATTGTTCAGAACGTTGTTGTTAAAAACAAGGCCGGCCTGCATACAAGGCCCGCGGCTGCCGTAGTCAAACTGGCATCTCGGTTCAAATCTAATTTTTTTATCGAGATGCATGGGGTTGAAATCAATGCAAAATCTATTATTGGCGTTATGAGCCTTGCTGCTCCGAAAGGGACTCAACTGACATTGAAACTTGATGGCGAGGATGCTTCGGAGGCAGCTCGGCAGCTGGTGGAGTTGTTCGAACAGGGGTTTGGAGAAGAGTAGTGAGAACATAGTTAGGGAACTCTCTTGAGCGCGTTGCGGATAGCTTTTATCTCCCCCTTTTTTCCTTTGAAGGGTGGTATTGCCCGGTTCAGTGAACTTTTCAGAAGTGCTCTTTGTCAAAAGGGATACGATGTTGTTCCTGTTGCTTTCCGGGCACTCTATCCGAATTTTTTAATGAACAGTGCTTTTGATGGCTCTTGTGATTCTGAAAAATGCCGCCTGCCAGAATCTCGGCTTTTGCTCTATAACCCTTTTACCTGGCTTGCTACTCTCCGTAGCATCAGGCTGATGAAACCCAATATTTTACTTGTGGCATACTGGACAGGTTTTTTGGCGCCGTTTTGCTATGTTCTGCATCGCCTGACCGGTATAAGGGTTGTGGTGTTACTTCATAATTTTACTTCTCATGACTCATTTTTTTTTGAGCCTATAATGCAGAGAGTGCTTGTTGCCTCCTCTTGCGAATTTTTAACACTTTCATCTGTCGTTTCAAAGGAGCTGCTTACTGTCGCTCCAAATTCAAGAGTGCTACAGCTTTTTCATCCTCTTTATGAGCCGGAAAAAGGTCGGCCAAGCCGGGCTGATGCGCGCAGGACACTTCAGCTTGACGCAAGCGCACCTGTACTGCTGTTTTTTGGGTATGTTCGACCATATAAGGGGCTTGATATGCTTCTTAAGGCCTTGCCTGAGATTTTACGGAAGGAGCGTATGCTCAAACTGGTCATAGCAGGAGAGTTTTACGAAAATCTGGCGATTTATCAGGATATGATTTGGAAGCTTGGTATTTCTGTGAGTGTTGATCTCTATCCTGGCTATGTTTCCCCTGAACGCAGTGCACTGTTTTTTTGTGCGGCGGATGCAGTTGTGCTGCCTTACCGTAGCGCAACACAGTCAGGAGTGTTACAACAGGCTTATGGTTATGCTCTCCCTGTTCTTGTGACTCCTGAAGGTGCTCTTCCTGATGTTGTGCGTCACGGAAGTACTGGCTGGATTGCTCCTGAAACTTCGGCTCCGGGGTTGGTGGCAGTTGTTGGGGAGTTTCTTGATGGAAGGAATAAGTTGCCAGCAATGCGTTCTGCTATTGCTGAGCTTGGGCGGGAATTTTCTTGGGAAACTTTTGCTGTTGCAGCTGCCCGTTTTCTTGAGGCTGAAGCTGGAGAACAGTAATGACGGAGTTAAAAACCTGCATAGTAGTTCTGAACTGGAATGGAGCAAAAGACACAATTGCCTGCCTGAAGTCACTTGCTGGAGCGCTGTTATCCGATTGCATGGTGCTTGTTGTCGATAACGGATCAACCGATGGATCTGCCGAACAAATCCACAATGCTTTTCCAGAAATCGAAATGCTTCTGCTGCCAACGAATCTCGGTTATGCCGGCGGAAATAATGCTGGTTTCAGACGAGTTATGGAGCTTCATGCGGAATTCGTAATTTTTTTGAACAACGATACCATTGTTGATGCTGGTTTTTGTAACCCGCTTTTTCATACTTTGCAACATCAGTTGTTGGTGGGAATTGCTGTTCCGAAAATCTTTTATCATGACAGTCCAGACACAATCTGGTATGCCGGTGGAATTATAAGGCTTGCGACTGGTCTCATTCGGCATGTAGGAATCCGGAAAAAAGACTCCCCGAAATTTGATCGTTCTGGTTCCACTGGTTACGCTACAGGGTGTTGTTTTGCCATGCGCAGTCTGGATTTTCAGAGAGTGGGAGGTTTTGACGAACGTTTTGGCATGTATGCTGAGGATGTCGATATTTCCCTCCGCATTCGTTCTTTAGGAATGAGCATTGAGTATGTACCATCATCAAAGGTATGGCATAAGGTTTCAGCTTCTTTTTCTGGTGCCCTTTTGACGAAGCTATTAAAAAAAAGCATAGGAACGTTTCGTCTTTTTCTCAAGTACAAGGCATGGGGTGGTATAGCTTTTTTTCTCATACTGTTTCCTTTACGTATTATTAACAGTTTTTTGGGAAGAGTGAGGGAAAGCAGTTTTCTGGAAGTAACAAAGAGGTAAAAGATCGCATGAATGCTGCCTTCAGGGTACTAATTGATGAAGCTTATCTCAGCGATCCAGCCAACCGGATACGCTGGAGTAAAACAATTGATTTTATTAGCGACACGATAGTTTCCCCTGGGTCATTTTCCCGAGGTCTGGATCTTGGAAACCGAACGCCATTGACCGCATCGCTTGAGAAGCTCTTTGGTTGTGATTTCGAAAGTACAACTATTGATCTCGATGTTGAGCGACTTGGCGGTTCATTTGACATTGTAACAGCTTTTGAAGTGCTGGAGCATCTCTACAATCCGCTGCATGCGTTGCTGGAGGTTGGAAAATGCCTTGACGGAGAAGATGCACGACTTTTTGTGTCGATGCCGATCGTGAAACCAACATTTCTTACCAGTCCCAACCATTTTCATGAGATGAGCCGTTCTGCGGCTCTTTCACTTTTTAATCGTGCAGGGTACAGGGTTATTCGAAGCAGAGAGTTTCGTATCCGTTGCCCTTTGTTTTATTTTACAGGCATTAAGCCGCTTTTGCGGGCATGGTATGAAAAAGTGCAGATTTATGAACTTGCCGTTTCGTAGGGAATTGCCTTCCGGTTCGATGAAGCTTATCTGGTTTTCCGAGATACAGTGGGATTTTCTGTCAACCCGTAAGCAGCGAATTCTGGGACGATTTGGAGATAAGTGGAAGATCCTCTTCATTGAACCGTATGTACTTGGTCGGCGCCACCACTGGCTGCCAGTCAAAAGAGGGCGCGTATGGGTAGTCAGTATACCATTTTTAAAGAACGTCCCTTTCCAGATTGGTCGTCTACTCGACTATCCGCTATTGCGTTTGCTTCTCTCTCTTCCCGGCATTTTTCTGATGCTTTGGTGGGTAGCGACTCTTGGATTTACCTCTTCTGAGCGTCTTATCGGTCTTTCCAATATCTACTGGGGTAAGGCTGCACGTTTACTTCCCTGCCGTCTTCGTTTTTATGATGCAAATGACGATCATTTAGCATTTTCAAGGAATCCGCCGACGTGGTTGAAGAGCTCCCTCAACGCCTGGCTTTCGGTGGTCGACCTGCTTTTCAGTGTCAGCCCAGAACTGACTGCTCGTCTTTGTCTGCCACCCGGCGTACGTTGCGTTGAACTTGGTAACGGTGTTGAGTTCAACCATTTTGCCCTTTCTCGTAGTGAAGTTCCCAAAGAACTTAGTCGTATTAAAGGAACTATTCTCGGCTATATCGGAGCAATGGATTGGCTGGATACTGCCCTTATTGCGGCAACAGCAGATGCTTGGCCGGAGTACTCTATTGTGCTTCTCGGCCCTGCCTATGAGCATAACTGGTGGCAAAAGCAGGTACGTATCAACACGCGTTCCAATGTTTATTATTTCGGTAAAGTTGATTACGAGAAATTGCCTGAATGGGTACAGCACTTTGATGTAGCGTTAATGCCTTTGCTTTGCAATAAACTGAAAAGAGCTTCACATCCGAACAAGCTTTATGAATATACGGCAGCTGGTGTTCCTGTACTTTCAATGAATTACTGCAGTACAGTTGACCGGGCTCGGGAGGTTGTGCATGTGGCTGATTCTTCTGAAGAGTTCGTGCGCATGGTGCCTGATGCTCTCGCCGATCGACGCAGGGAGGCGCGGCAGGCATTTGCCCGCAAGCACAGTTGGGACGTGATAGCGGCAGAAATGGAGCGTGAGCTGCTGAAAGCATATCAGGAGAAGCTTTTTTGAACCGCAATGTTGTGATAGCAGGCCAGGCTGGATTTTCCTTTGGTGGATTTCTTTTTGGTCAGATGGCAAGATTTGGTTACAACTTGTTTGTGGCAAGGGTGCTTGGCGCTGATGCCCTTGGGATGTATGCCATTGCATTTGCCGTTATCCAGATTGCCGAGGTGCTTGCTGTTGCCGGTCTTGATTCTGGTATATTGCGTTTTATCAATGTGTACAGCGACGATCCTGGCCGTCAGAAAAAGATTATCGGTTCCGCAGTGAAAACCGGCCTGTTCTTTTCTTGTTCAGTTGCTTTGCTGCTGCTGCTTTTTTCAGGAAAAATTTCTATGGTTTTTAACAATAGTCGATTGCTCCAGCTTATGATCTGTTGCTATGCCGCAGCTATTCCATTTAATGTTGTGACGTTGCTTTTCGGCCATGCTATTCAGGGCTTTCAGAAGCTGCCCCCTAAAATTATAGCTACACAGGTTATTGCCCCGTTGTTGCTGCTGCTACTGACTATCCTCTTTCGTTATACAGCAGGTCATGATGCAGCCTTGCTTTTCCCCTTTGTTTTTGCTGCTATAGGATCCTTTTTCTGGATTTATCCCTATTTGTCGAAAATCAGCGGTGTCGTTGCAACGGATATTTTCCGTGCTCGTACAGATCGCGTCCTGCTTGCCTATGCTCTGCCATTCATGGGTGTTTCGCTTTTGAGTATGATGACGCATTGGCTTGATATCATCATGCTTGGCATGCTTACCGATGTGGCAACAGTCGGAATCTATCATCCAGCCGCCAGAACGGCGGGTCTGATTCGATCTGTACTGCTTGCTTTTTCCGGTATTGCCGCACCGATGATTGCGGAATTGCATGCCGGCAGTCAGAACGAGGAAATAGGACGAATTTACAGGATGGTAACACGCTGGATTGTTGTGGTGATTATGCCACCTGTTCTTTTTTTTATGCTCTTTCCTGAGTTAGTGCTCGGTTTGTTCGGTGTACGGTTTGCGGCGGGAAGTACAGCTTTGATGCTTCTGACTGCTTCTTCGTTTTTGCTGGTCTGTTTCGGGCTTTCTTCAACAGTTCTGGCTATGACGGGTTATTCCCGTCTCAGTTTTCTCAATGCACTTGCTGCTTTCGCGCTTCAGGTTGCCCTCAATTTTGCTTTGATACCACGTATGGGAATCAATGGAGCTGCTCTTGCAACACTGCTGGTTTTTCTTATTCTTTCAGCTCTTCGAATTTTTCAGATTCATCATCTTCTCAAAATCAGCCCCTTTGGGAAAGAGCTCTTGAAACCCTTTGCTTCAGCAGTTTTTACTGCCGTACTACTTGTAGCGGTACGTCCTTGGTTGCTCAGCCTGCCATTGTTTACCGCGCTTTCAGTCGGAGCTGTTCTGTCGACCGGTATTTATATGGCATTGTTGCTGTTTCTGAAGTTGGAACAGGAGGAACGGGAGATTATTTTAAAAGCCTTACCATTTATTAACAGGAAACATGGACGATAACGCTTTGAAGAAAAAATATTTGCTGTTTTTCATGGTTCCAATTGGCTATACCGTTCTGGTTGCGCTGCTTTTTTATCAGCTTGTTTTCCAGTCGAAAGTTCCGATAGCTCCAGATAGTCTTATCCCCCAGGCTTTATCGATAACACTCCAGAGGCTTCAAGATGTTACCGGTATCTATCCACTCTGGCAGCCATGGCTCTTTTCGGGCATGCCGACAGTTGAGGCTTTCAGCTTTCTCAGCAACCTTTACTATCCTAATGTACTGCTCTCTCTTTTAAATAAGGATCCCCTTTTTCTGCAGCTTCTGCATTTTATTTTTGCCGGTTCCGGAGTATTTCTTCTGTTGCGGAATTATCGCCTGACAACGTTTGCCTCGTTTTTCGGTGGTGCGGTTTTCATGCTGAATCCCTATATGACGGCCATGCTGGTGCATGGTCATGGAAGTCAGCTTATGACAGCGGCATACATGCCCTGGATGCTTTGGGCAACGATGCGCCTCATTGAGCGAGGGGGACTGCTGGAAACGGGTCTTCTTGCTCTGATTACAGGGTTTCAGATGCAGAGAGCCCATGTCCAGATTGCTTACTATACATGGCTGCTTGTTCTTCTGCTTGCCTTATTCCTGCTTTATAGCCGGCGAGATTCATTTCAATTCACGATGCGCCGTTCCATGCTTCTTTTAGTTGCGCTTGTTTTAGGTGCAGGCATCTCTACAGCGATCTACCTCCCCTCATTTCAGTACGCCTCCTATTCCATAAGGGGTGTTACTGAACAGGGGGCTGGCTCTTCATGGGAGTATGCAACGTTGTGGTCAATGCATCCCATGGAACTGCTTACTTTTTTACTGCCAGGAAGTTTTGGGTTTGGTGGAGTCACCTACTGGGGGTTCATGCCATTTACTGATTTTCCTCATTATGCGGGAATTATTGTGCTGCTTTTTAGCATTGGTGGAGCCGTTGTGTGCAGAAAAGAACCGATGGTAAAGTTTCTTGTTGTAGCCTTGCTTTTTTCGTTACTCCTGTCGTTTGGCAGATTTTTTACGCCTGTTTTTGATTTATTCTATCATTTTGCGCCGTTTTTCAGCCGTTTCAGAGTGCCATCTATGGCGCTCATCATGGTATACCTGATTCTTGCTCTACTTTCTGCTGTTGGAGTGCACCAGCTGTTTTTGCATCCTCGGGCTCGGCTGCTCAATGCGCTCAAGGCTGCGCTTCTTGCTCTTGCTGTTATTCTTGCGCTTTTTCTTGTGTTTGAACAGAATTTTGAGAGCTTTTGCCGTGCGATTTTTCCTTCTTCTTCCGTTGAAAATTTTGATCTTGCCTTTATGGTGGACAAGGTACGCTGGGAGTATCTGAAAGAGAGTTTTCTGACACTCGTGTTCATTTCAGGCCTCTCTGCTGGAGTGATCTGGCTTATCGTCAAGCAGAAGCTTTCCTGGTATTTCTCCGCCGCCTTGCTGTTTTTTCTTGCAATTGGTGATTTACTCTGGTGCGACTTGCAGATTGCCTATCCTTCCGCAGCATCACTCCGCTTTCCCGTACTTGCAGAGAGGCAGTTGGTTAATAGGGCTTTCCAGCACGACGAGATTACCCGCTATCTGGAGTCGCAGCAAAAACCGTTCAGGGTTTACCCTGCAGGCCCCATTTTTGCGGAGAGCAAGTTCGCACTGTTCGGTATTGAGTCGGTGGGCGGTTATCATCCAGCAAAACTGAAGTTATATGAAGAGTTTCTTGCAAAAACCGGAAATCTTGCCAGCCTGAATATTCTCAGAATGCTCAATGTGGCTTATGTCATTAGCCCGTTACCACTTGGACATCCTGAACTTGTTCTGGTTAAAACCGGCTTGATGCAGCTTGTTTCCGGGCCGGAAACAGTCAATATTTATCGTCTTCAGCGAACAGTTCCCAGAGCATGGTTTGCTGAACGTGTTACTGCAGTTAAAAACGACGAGGAGCTGTTTAATCGCTTACTCACTGATGAGTTGCCACCCGGCCAAGCCTTTGTCGATGCTTCTCTCTGGACTGGTTCCAGAACTTTTTCACCTGCAACGGTTACTTCACTTGACATAAAGCCGGAAATTATGCGGATCAAGGTGGTTGCGCCTCGTGATGCTTTTCTTGTTGTGAGCGAAATTTTTTACCCTCTTCGATGGAAGGTAAAGGTTGATGGTCGCGAAACCTCTATTGTGAAAGTGAATGGACTTCTTCGTGGTGTAATAATTCCAGCCGGCAGCCGCGAAGTTTGTTTTTATTATGACAGAAGTGTATTTGAAACAGGTCAGAAGGTTTCTCTCTTTGCATTCGTTGCAACGCTATTGCTGGTGGCTGGAGGTATTGTAACTGATCGTTTTAAGCAACGGCTTTAAATCTCTTTGGATCGTATTTCGCACCGCTTGCGACAGGGTTCTTTATTAATTTTGCTGTTCCATTAACTTATCCCAGGAAAGAATGTCAGAAGAGAGTTTCAGAAAAGGTGATACCATTGCAATGACTGTTACCGATCTGGCTGAGAAAGAGCAGTGTTTTGGAAAGCTTGACAATGGCATGGGCGTTATGGTCAGCGGAGTGCTGGCTGTGGGTGATCGGGTTTTAGTCAGGATAAAAAAAATCCGCAAGAGTTACATTGAGGCTGTTGCCGTTGAGCTGCTTGAGGAGTCGCCGGACAGGACGCCCCCTTTATGCAGCTATTTTGGCGTTTGTGGCGGCTGTAAGCTGATGCATATCCGTTATGATGTCCAGCTGCAGTATAAGCAGAAAAAGGTACACGATGCCCTGGTGCATCTTGGAAATTTTGTCTCTCCTCCGGTTGCGCCGGTTCTTGCAGCTGCATCTTCTCTTCATTACCGGAACAAGATTGAGTTTTCATGTTCAAACAGACGCTATCTGCTTCCTGAAGAACTTTCGATTGAACAGCTTCTTCATCCCAAAGATTTTGCACTTGGGTTTCATACTCCGGGCAATTTTGAAAAGGTCATCGACATTGACTACTGCTATCTTGCCAATGAGCTGATGAACAAGGCACTCCGCTTGACCCGCGACTTTGCTGTTGCCAATAATCTTGAACCCTATGGGGCCAGAGCACATACCGGTTTTTTACGGAATCTTGTCGTGCGTTTCAGTCAACACCGCAACGAGCTTATGGTTAATCTGGTTACATCATGGTACGATGAAGCGCTTATGCAGCGTTACAAGAACCATCTCGAATCGGGGTTTAATGGTCAGCAGATGACTGTGGTTAATAATGTGACTCAAAGAAAAAATGGTGTCGCTACCGGTGATGAGGAGTTCAGGCTTAGCGGCTCTGGCTTTATTACCGAACGCCTTCGTGACCTTGATTTCAGGATTTCCGCAAACTCTTTTTTTCAGACCAACTCCTTGCAGGCAGAGGTGCTCTATAATAGCGTTCTTGCCGTCGCAGGGCTGAAGCCTGACGATACGGTCTATGACCTTTATTGCGGCACAGGAACCATAACACTCTATCTGGCAAAGCATTGCCGGCAGGTTATCGGGCTTGAAGCTGTTGAAAGCTCCATCAACGATGCCCGCTGCAATGCAGCATTGAACGGGATTGACAATGCCGCATTTTTTCAGGTTGATCTGCAAGATTTTCCTTCCATGATTGAAACTCTTGAAGGCTATGGCTTACCCGGAGTGATTATTACCGATCCGCCGAGGGCTGGCATGCATGCAAAGGCGCTTTCAACCATGCTCCGCTTCAGGCCGCGCAGAATCGTCTATGTCAGCTGCAACCCGGCAAGCCTGGCAAGGGATGGAAAAGAAATCTCTCTTCACGGCTACAGGCTTATATCGGTGCAGCCGGTGGACATGTTTCCGCATACCGCTCATATTGAGAGCGTTGCCTGTTTTGAAAGAGTGCTATCCATTGATTGAGCAGTAGCGCTTGATGATAGTGCGCTGTCACTTGTTATGCTGTAGTTTTATTATCAGGAAACTTTTCATACTCATTCCATGAATTCAGATTTCAAAACAGCCGAAGAAAGAATAAGGAAGGCCGCACATGATAAAGCCATAGTGCTGGATTTATCAAAACTTGATATAACAGTTTTACCTGAATCAATTGGTCAATTATTCAAGTTGGAGAAGCTGCACCTTTCAATGACTAACTTAAAACAATTACCTGAAACGATAGGGCAGTTATTCCAGTTGAAGGAGCTTCTCCTTATCGATACTTCACTGCAAGAACTACCTGAATCGATAGGTCAATTATCCCAGTTGGAGGAGCTTCTCCTTATCGGCTCCCAACTGCAACAGTTACCTGAATCAATTGGTCAGTTATCCCAGTTGACGATACTTAGCATAGCCGTCTCCTCACTTGAGTATTTACCTGAATCGATTGGTCAGTTATCCCAGTTGAAGTCTCTTGACCTTTCCGCCACTAAACTGCAGCAATTACCTGCATCAATTGGTCAGTTGTCCCAGTTGAAGTCTCTTGACCTTTCCGCCACTAAACTGCAGCAATTACCTGCATCAATTGGTCAGTTGTCCCAGTTGAAGTCTCTTAACCTTTCCGCCACTAAACTGCAGCAATTACCTGCATCAATTGGTCAGTTGTCCCAGTTGAAGCATCTTAACCTTTCCAGTACAAAACTACAAAAGTTACCTAAGTTTATAAAACAATTAAAAAACATTGAAGAACTTTATCTGCATGGTCTTGAAGCACTGAATATTCCTCAGGAAATATTAGGCCCAACATGGGATGACGTTCATCAAAGGAATGCTCAAGCAGCTAATCCAGCTTCAATACTTGACTATTATTTTCGACTCCGTTCAGGTCAACGACCGCTCAATGAAGCCAAACTAATCCTGGTTGGAAGAGGCGGGGTTGGCAAGAGCTCATTAGTGAAACAGTTGCTCTTCAGGCAATTTGATAAAGATGAAAAAAAGACTGAAGGCATTGCCATTTCGGAGTGGCTGCTACCCTTGCATAATTCAGAAAACATTCGCTTGAACCTATGGGATTTCGGCGGCCAGGAGATCATGCACGCCACGCACCAGTTTTTTCTTACACAGCGAAGTCTTTACTTGCTCGTGCTGGAAGGTCGTCAGGGTGCTGAAGATGCCGATGCGGAATACTGGCTGAAACTTATCGAGAGTTTCGGAACTGAGAATGATGGAAATAGCGCTCCGGTTATCGTTGTACTGAACAAATCCTCACTGAATCCGTTTGCTTTGAACCAGAGGGCGCTTAGGCAAAAATATCCGTTTATCAAGGGTTTTATTACTACAGATTGTGAAACAGGTTTTGGGATTATGACGTTACATGCTGCCATAGCAGAGCAGATTGACAGGTTACCCTATCTTCGAGCTGCTTTTCCTTCAAGCTGGTTCTCCATCAAAGAGAAACTGGCTTCAATGGCTGATAATTTCATCTCTTTTGATCAGTACAGAGCGTTGTGCACAGAGTGTGGGGAAAAGGACGCTGAGAGTCAGGAAGATCTTGCAACACATATGCACAACCTTGGTGTTGCGTTGAATTACAAGGATGATCCCCGATTACGTGATACCCATGTCCTTAATCCCCGCTGGGTGACAAATGGGGTTTACGATATTCTTAACGACAAGTTTTTGCTGAAGCGGAATGGAGAGCTCCGCTTGGATGATCTTGGGCGCATGCTGGATAAAAAGAGATATCCAAGACACATGCACCGTTTTTTAATGGATTTAATGAAGAAGTTTGAGTTGTGTTTTACTTTTACCGATGACGATACCCATTATTTGATTCCCGAGTTGCTCGACAAGCAGGAACCGGAAGAAGCGGCTGACTTTGACCGTTCTGAATCTCTGAATTTTGAATATCGATATTCGGTTTTGCCGGAAGGACTTCTTCCGCGATTTATTGTGCGTACCCATGCGCTGAGCGAGGGGCAACCGCGATGGCGTACCGGGGTGATTCTATCATTTGAAGGAAATCGGGCACTGATCAAAGCCGATCTACAGGATAAACGTGTATTCATATCAGTGAATGGGCATGGAGAAAGTCGTCGCCGATTGCTTGCCGTTATCCGTTCAGATTTTGAGCGTATTCATACCCAGATCAGCAAACTAAGTCCAAATGAAATGGTGCCAATTCCAGGAACTCCTGATATGTCAGTTATGTATTCAAAATTGCTGACGTTCGAGAAAGATCATATCATAGAGTTCCCTGAAGCATATAATGGAAAAAGTATTACACTTAATGTCAAGGAACTGTTGAATGGTGTTGACCTGTCCGGTACAAGAAATAAAAGACAGCTCCCAACAGATCAGCCAAAAGTGAGGCTGTTCTATTCTTACTCACATAAAGATGAATATTACAGGAACAAGCTTGAGACGCATCTGAAAATTCTGGAGCGTACAGGAAAAATTTCTTCATGGCATGACCGGAATATTGACGCTGGTGATGATGGGACATCAACCATTGATGAAAACCTTGAACGGGCAGATATCATCTTGCTTATTGTAAGTGCTGATTTCATCGCATCAGATTATTGCTGGGAAAAGGAAATGGCGCGGGCTCTCGAACGTGGTAAAGCTGGTGAAGCAACTGTAATTCCAATAATTGTGAGGGATGTTAATTGGAAGGGGGCTCCTTTTGCTGAGTTGCAGGCTTTACCTAAAGACGCAAAAGCAGTTAAACTTTGGGAAAATGAAGATTCAGCATGGAAAAATGTATCTGAAGGTATTGAGAAAATTGTAGATAAACTTTTAAGGAAGCGATTTCCTTTTTCGATATAACAATGGCAGGGTAACCTATAAGACTGAAAAGTGGATACAAACTTGCACATCAGTTCAACACGTAGGACTTTTTATGCTAAACATTACAGAGATCATCAAACTATAAAAAGGGAAAAGCTGTTTAAACAAATCAATTGCTTTTAACAATTTGCCAAGAAATGACAGCAATGATCACAATGAGTCGCAAGGTATTATTAACAGGATTTGTACTGTTCCTGCTCAGTTCGTGCACATCGACACGAACACCTGATTATGGAGGTATTTCACCCGAAGAAGCATACCGGTTGGGAAAAATCAAGAACACTCCTTATATGATCAATGGAAAAGTTTATGAGCCCATGAGCTATGAAGAAGCTCTTGCATACGAAGAGGTTGGAACAGCTTCGTGGTACGGAAAGGAAACCCTTGACCAGCATAACGGGCAGCCGACAGCATACGGCGAGATTTTTGACCCGTCAAGACCGAGTGCGGCGCATAAGTATCTCCCTTTACCGGCTGTTGTACGGGTCACTAATCTTGAGACCAAAGCATCAATTGTTGTCCGAGTCAACGACAGAGGGCCCTTTGTTGATGACCGGGTTATTGACTTGAGTGCGGCAGCGGCAAAAAAACTTGGCTTTTTTGAAAAGGGTACAGCCAAAGTTAAAATAGAGTCCATCCGCCGCTAAGGGATGAGGTTATTTTTTCATAACCGAAGCGTCTTCCATAAATTTTTTAAGCCCCAGATCTGTCAACGGATGATTGACGAGCTGGCGAATAACACTGAATGGTATAGTGGCAATATCTGCACCAAGCATGGCTGAATCAACTACATGCTGTGGGTGGCGAATGCTTGCAACAATTATCTCAGTCATATAGCCGTAGTTGTCGTAAATGGTTGCAATCTGCTCCACAAGTGCCATGCCGGCTGTGCTGATATCGTCCAGCCGTCCTACAAAAGGGCTTACATAGTTTGCTCCTGCCTTGGCGGCAAGCAGTGCCTGGTTCGGTGAAAACACAAGGGTTGCATTGGTACTGATTCCCTGTTCTGAAAAGTGTTTGATAGCCTGAAGACCAGCAATGGTCAGCGGACATTTGATCACCACATTTTCATGAATTGCTGCAAGATCTTCTCCTTCGGCAATCATCTCTTTTGCCGTGAGCATTGTTACTTCGGCACTTACCGGGCCATCGACAATATTGCATATTGCGGCGATATGGTCTTTAAACTTCTGATAGGTAAAAGTCTCCGGGTCCGCAACGATTTTTGCGATGAGCGATGGATTGGTGGTTACACCATCAAGCACGCCAAGTTCCTTGGCGGCATGAATTTCATCAAGATCTGCCGTATCAATAAAAAATTTCATGGTAGTTCCTCAGTCGTTTATTTGTTGACGATCAAGCAGAGCGTTGAAGTTTTTAGCCTTGCGCCCTTCCCAGTTGCGTTTGTGGTAGGCATAACCGGCTATGAGCGGCAGGGCAATGGTTGCTTCGGCAAAGACCATCTGCTCATAAACGGTATCAACCTTGCCCCATGAGCTTGCTTCCTTGAGCGTTGAGCCGGACAACGCACCATCACGTTCATCAGCTACAGTAATCTGGACTGCGTACGTGTGCATGGAGACGTTTTCGTAACCGAGTACTTCCGCCGCAACAACAATATCCTGTGTGAAGTTTTTTGGTACGCCGCCACCAATCATAAAAATACCGGTTTTGTCGTTCGCGATCTTTATTCTGGTCAGTTCACGAAAATCCTTTACTGAATCAATGGCAACATAACTGTCGGGATTGTTCCACTGATGATGCACCAGTCCGAATCCTGCCGAGCAGTCCGAAAAGGCTGGGCAGAAAATCGGTACACCTTTTTCATAGGCTTTATAGACAACAGAGTTCTTGTTGTGGTTGTTTGCTTCGATGTATCTGGCCATTTCCACAATGAATTCGCGTGAAGAATAGCTTCCCGTCTGCATGGAGTTGGCTATAATCGCTGTTGTATCATCACATACCCTTAAGTCATCCTCATCAATATACGTGTCGTAAATGCGGTCAATACTCATTTCGCGAAGAATGGCATCGTCAATAAAGGGAGAACCCTTGTAATGACTGAATCCAAGAGCTTCAAAAAAGTCTTGATCGACAATGTTGGCTCCAGTGGACACAATAACGTCGATCATATTATTGTCGATCATGTCGATAATGACCTGTTTCAATCCTGCACTGATCAGCGAACCGGCGAGGGTTAAAATAACTGCGCACTCTTTATCCTGCTGCATAAGATCAACAATCGAAGCAGCTCGGGACAGATTCCTTGCCTGAAAAGCCGTTTCGCTCATCTGGTCAATCAGAGGCACAATATTAAGCTGCTTGATATCAATATGCCTGACCGGCGTGCTCAGTAAATCTTCTTTTCTGATTCCTGATTCCATTTTCAACTCCTGACCTGTTAAAAGTGGGTAAATAAAAAAAGAGAGTAAGCTTACTATATCACACACTCATATTACCGGATGCTGCTTCCTTCCGGATCTGACATGGTTGGGTAACTGAATGTTGTATAGGACTTACTCTCCTAATATATCGGTTTTCGAATTCTTATTTTGTATCAAGAAATCGAAACGAGTTGTGCAATATAGCGCAAGGAAAATAAAAAACAAACAAAGGCCTTTTATCTTTCTTTCAACTGTTATAACTTCTTGGGCATTTTTTTCTTAATTAAAAACATGATCCTGCGTGAAACAACCGTATTTGCTTATGGGTGATGCGGAAACAATAATCTTATGGCAACACTGCGAATATTAAGCGGGATGCGGCCCACCGGCAAGCTCCATCTTGGTCATTATACCGGAGCACTTGAAACCTGGATTGAACAACAAAATTTGATTGCCAAAAATGGCTCAAGAGTCTATGAAACATATTTTCTGATTGCAGATTATCACAATCTGACAACTTCTCTTGAAACCTCTGATATTTATGCGCATACGCTTGACATGCTGATTGACTGGCTGGCAGTTGGTGTTGATCCCGAAAAAAGCCCTGTTTTCCGTCAGTCAAAGATTAAGGAGCATGCAGAGCTGTTTCTGCTTTTTGCCATGCTGATTACGGCTGCGCGTCTCGAAAGAAACCCTACCTTGAAGGAGCAGGTGCGTGACCTGAATATGGATTCGCTGATTTACGGCCATTTGGGTTATCCTGTTTTGCAGGCGGCAGATATTCTTCTTTACAAAGGGAACGTTGTTCCTGTGGGAGAAGATCAGCTTCCCCATCTGGAAATCACCAGAGAAATTGCGCGCAGATTCAATAATCTTTATCAGCACCCGCTTATAGGAAGTGTATTCCCTGAACCTGCCCCAAAAATTACAAAATTTTCGCGACTTCTGGGTCTTGACGGAAAGACAAAAATGTCCAAATCTCTCGGTAATACCATTCTGCTTGCAGATAGTGCAGATGAGGTTCAGAGAAAAATGCGAACAGCTCTAACCGATACCCAAAAAATCAGAAAAAACGATCCGGGACACCCAGAAACTTGTACGGTATTCAGTTACCACCAGAAATTCGCTTCATTGGAACAATTTCGCCAGATAGAGGCGGATTGTCGAGCTGGTTCGCTTGGTTGTGTGGACTGCAAGAAACTGTGTGCCGCTAATATTTCGAAAGAGCTGGAGCCGTTTATTGAAAAACGTCATTATTATGAAACGCATATGGATATGGTAAAGCAAATTCTTCGTGAAGGTGAGATAAAGGCCGGGGTTATTGCCAGCCAGACCATGCATGAAGTACAAATGGCCATGAAACTTGGTTAAACCCACCTGTAATCCAAATGTTAAACGACAAGAGATACGCTTTTATTTTTGATATGGATGGGGTATTGACCGACAACATGCGATTTCATGCAGATTCTTGGGTTGAACTGTTCAGGGATTTTGGTCTTGAAGGACTGGATGCTAACCGGTATCTTGTCGAAACTGCAGGAATGAAAGGTCTGGATGTTCTGCGTTACTTCCTAGACCCGCAGATCAGTGAATCAGAAGCTGACCGACTTACTGAGCTCAAGGATTTCCTTTACAGGATCATGTCACGTGAACTCATCAAACCTATGCCTGGTCTTGAATCGTTTCTTGACAAAGCGACAGCAAAAAATGTTTTACTTGGTATAGGCACTGGTGCGGGGCAAAAAAATATCGATTATGTGCTCGGACTACTTAATCTTTCGAAAAAATTCCAGGCGGTCGTCAATCCTTTTCAGGTGATGCGGGGCAAACCACATCCTGATATCTTTTTGCGGGTCGCAGAGCTTCTTGAAGTACCTCCTTCGGCATGCATTGTTTTTGAGGATGCCCTTCCAGGTGTTGAAGCTGCACGAAGCGCCAACATGAAATGTGTTGCTGTGACCACGACAAACCAGCCTGAGGCGTTTAGTGATTTCGATAATGTTGTCCAGATCATTCACGATTTCGTGCAGCTTTGTCCTGATGAACTCTGTAAAACACTCCATACGCGTTAACAAAATCATTAATTATCAACGAATCACATGCATGATTTTTTTCTGCCTCTCATAGAGAGAGCACTCTCTGGAGCAGGTATTGTTACCGATAGTCCGATCCTGCTTGAAAAGCCTGTAGATAAAAAGTTTGGTGACTTTTCAACAAACATAGCTTTTCTTGCCGCAAAAGAGAGCAAAAGAAACCCGAGAGAATTGGCTCAGGAAATTATTCAGCATTTGGTTTTTCCGTCAAATACCGTAGAAAAAGTAGCTGTTGCAGGACCAGGTTTCATCAATTTTTATCTCACATCGGTTTTTATCATGCAGGCGGTCGAAAAAATACTGCATAAGGGGGATGAGTATGGTAAAGGGGATAAGGGCAAGGGGCAAAAAGCTATTGTGGAATATGTAAGCGCTAACCCGACAGGACCGCTGACTATTGGTCGTGGAAGAGGAGGAGTTTTAGGCGACTGTATTGCTAATCTCCTTGAAACACAAGGCTATGAGGTCACTCGGGAATACTATTTCAACAATGCTGGTCGTCAAATGCAAATTCTCGGAGAATCAGTAAGGCTTCGTTATCTGCAACTCTGCGGCAAAGAGATAGCCTTTCCTGCGACCCATTACCAAGGAGAGTATATAAAAGAAATTGCGGAATGGTTTTTCAACGATCATGAAAAAGCCTTTGTGGAAACCAATGAAATAGAAACCTTCAAAAGTACGGCAGAAAGCATCATTTTTACATCAATCCAGGCTACACTTGAAAGACTTGGCATCAGGTATGACTCTTTCTTTAATGAACATACGCTTTATATACCCGATAAATTTGGTATAAGCGCTAATCAAAGAGTAATTGATGCGCTGAAAGAAAAAAGATTTATTGCGGAATACGATGGTGCAACCTGGTTTATGACTACCAAGCTCGGACAGGAAAAAGACAAGGTACTTATTAAATCCTCAGGTGAGCCGAGTTATCGGCTACCAGATATTGCTTATCATATCACTAAATTTGACCGTTTTTTTGATCGGATCGTCAATGTTTTTGGTGCTGATCACATTGATGAATACCCTGATGTGATAGAAGCTCTGAAAATTCTTGGTAAAGATACAAGCCGTATCCAGATAGCCATTAATCAGTTTGTTACGACAACTGTTGATGGACAGACTCTTAAAATGTCAACCAGAAAAGGTAATGCTGATCTGCTGGATGATCTTATTGATGATGTTGGGGCTGATGCCACAAGGCTGTTTTTCATCATGCGCAGCAAAGATTCTCACTTGAACTTCGATGTGGAGCTTGCAAAAAAACAGTCCAAGGATAATCCGGTTTTTTATTTGCAATACGCCCATGCAAGAATTTGCAGTCTTCTGCGTTTGGCTAAACAATCTTCCGGTTTCGACCCTGCTAGTAGGCAGACACTCTCCTATCAGCTGCAGCTGCTCACTTCTCCCGTTGAATTACAGCTTGCATTGGCCTTACTTGACTATCCTTATATTGTAAAAGCAAGCCTGCGTATGCTTGAGCCACAAAAAATGGTCGAATATCTACACTCTCTGGCAGAACTTTTTCACCGATTTTACCAGGAATGTCCTATTATTAAGGTTGAAACCGATATATCGAGCGCACGACTATTTCTTTCTTTGGCTACTCGTCAAGTATTGCGTAATGGGTTCAGGATTCTCGGTGTTTCTGCGCCTGAGACAATGTAGGTAGTGCTGGCAACTGGTAAAGTCCATGCTGCATAATGTAATGATGCACTGAGAGTGGTACAAACTTTTTTATAGATTGACCTGATGCAACAAGTTCCCTTATAGTTGTAGACGAAACGGGATAGGAGAAATCGATAAATCTAATAGTCTCATTACTCTGCGGGATAATAGATTGGGGTACATGAACAATGGATGATGCTCTTCCAAATACCACGATGTTACAAAGTAAATAAAGTTGCTCATAATCTTTCCATGAGTTAAATGTTCTGAAACTGTCCTCACCAATAAGAAGAGTCAGACGGTTGTGTGGGTAAATGGAATGAATATACTGCAAGAGATCAACAGTATAAGAAGATTGCCGTTTTCGGACTTCCCAGCAACTGACCTCACTGCAACACCCTGTAAGATTTATTTCTGAAGAAAGCAAACCGGCCATACGCTTCCGGTGTTCATCGTCAGCATATCTTTTGTGCTTAAAAGGATTGTTTGAGACAGATACAATGAACCTGTCGATGTTAAGCAGCTCTCTTGCAAAAAGGCATAGAGCAAGATGGCCGTTGTGTGGTGGATCAAAGGTTCCTCCGAAAACTGCCAGATGCACAAAAGCCTCCGTTCAGATGTGTTTTAAATTTTGCATTATTTTTTCCCTGACCCCAGCCATCTCTTTCTCTTTTGCTGGATAAAGCTGCAAATACTGCTCAATCGCCTGTGCTGCGTCAAACCACTTTTTCCTTTTTATAAGTACGTCGATTTTTCCGTTCCATGACTGATGAACATATCCTGTATCGGAATAGTGCTTTATAAGCTCGTCATAAAAGATCGTTGCTGCTTTATACTTGCCAAGTTGAACATACTGGTGAGCAATTGAAAATTCATTTTTAGCCAATTTATCTCTTAACCGAGGAATCGCCTTTGATGCATACTGAATGCTATCAAGCCGAGATAGTTGCGCTAATGCCTTGTTGTAGTTCTCTTTATACGAAGGGTTATCAGGATTGACCTTAAGAAGTTCCCTATATGTCTTGACTTCACCTGAAATTCTCAAAGAATCTGTTACAGGAAAAAGATCAAGATACGCAGCGAATTGTTCTATGGCTTTTATTGTAAAATGCTGATCAAGTTTATAATGCGGAGAAAGTTTCTCATTGGTTTTCGCAAGCATAAACTGCGTACTTGTTGCAAACGGCGTTGAGGGAATTTGTTGCAGCAACCGAGAATATATGTCCAAAGCAAGCAGGTATTGCCCCGAATTATAATAGGCCTGTCCGAGCAGGAACAGCACTTTATCCTCAAGTGCTGTTCCTCGAGAAGTAAAAATCAGTGACTCAAGCGTTATCGCTGCATTAGAGTAATCCTTTTTATCGTAGAGCTTCACTGCTTTTGCATACCCTTCATTGATGAGGGTTGTTGCAGTAGTTGCTGGCTTGGTAGACGAACACCCTGATAGCAGAAATGTGTCTGTAGCAAAGAGCACCAGCAGTAATGCACATAAAAACAATCTTGTCAACGACATAGAGTAACTCCATTATCCATTTTTATTGAAAATCAAAATCTTATAATACAAAACATCAAAAAAATGACACATCCATTAACACTTTTTGCAATCATATTTTAAACCTGAGCTTTAACTTATGAATGAAGAGTGTAAAAAATGGATTTATTGGAAAAGAGTGTTTTAATATGAGTTGCCGTTTATTTTGAATATCCAGCTATTCACCTGTATGCATAACATTAGTTATTCTTTGATAATGAGTTAGCTTAAACGCCCCACAAGAAATGCCTCCGTAATAAAAGGTTAGACAGTAAACATATAAACTGGTAAATCATCAAAGAAATACCAAAACCTTTGAAAAAGATGTCAGCAAAATGCTGAAAAATTTCGGAATGGATTACAGAATGACTTGTTTCTGAATGCTTATAATAGCATCAAGTTGTTCATTTTCGATACAAAGGAACGTCGTCGGTATCTTATTTGCATTTACACCAAATAGAGATAAACAGAGCAGATACAAACATAAAGAATCTAATCTATACTGATAATGTAAATTATTGCGGAAGCTTGATAATAAAAGCGGCAACTACAAAATATTGGTGGAGCTTAGGGGAGTCGAACCCCTGACCTTCTCATTGCGAACGAGACGCTCTACCAACTGAGCTAAAGCCCCCTTTTTGCTCTAAATAATACAAATTTTCACTGATAAAAAAAGCCTGCTCAAACGCAGGCAATTTACTTATTAATAAAAAGTATACCGCTTACTTATGCTATTACCTCCGAAATCAGGGTATGTTTAAGCATTTGAAGCTGATGACTTACACTGCCATCAAAAATGGTATCGCCAATTTTGACAGCAACACCAGCAATCAATTCCTTATTAACCACCATAGTTGGCCGGATTGTTTTACCTGTCGACAGCTTAAGTCGGTTAACAAGTTCCGATACCTGATCATCAGAAAGCTCTACAGCACTGGTAACATCAACATTGAGTACCCCTCTTTTTTCGTCAAGAAGAATTTGAAACTCATCAATGATTTCCGGAAGAAGACCTGCACGTTTTTTTTTAGCGGTAAGTGTCAGAAAAATGTGCATTTGTTTACCAACGACATTTTTGAACACCTCCTCAAGAATGTGCTTTTTCTTATCTACGTTAATCAGCGGGCTTCTCAAAGCATGAACCAAGTCACGGGAGTTAGCGAGAATCTCCCTGATCTGCTTGAGCTCTTCGATAACCTGATCAAGAAAATGACCTTCTTCAGCAGCTGAAAGAAGAGCAGATGCATATCTACGGCTGGCAATTAAACTTGACATGTCGTAAGCGTTTTCAGTTACGTTTTGTAGAAAGATCCTGAATCATACTGTCAACTATCTGTTTTTGCAGATCAAAATTAAGGCTTGTCCTGATAATTTTCTCGGCTCCCCTGACAGCAAGATCGGCAACTTCAGTTTTCAGCTCATTGAGTGCGCGGCGTTTTTCCTGTTCAATTTCATCTTTTGCCGTTCTGATCATTTTTTGTGCTTCTGCTTGCGCTTTTTCTGACATATCAGCGCGAAGTTTATCAGCAAAATCTTTCGCTTCGCGAATAATCCTGTCAGATTCAATATCTGCTTTGGAAATCATATCCTTGTGTTTACGAAGAATAGCCTCAGATTCATCCTTTGCCTGATGAGCACGGTCAATGGATGACTGAATGCCCTTTTCTCTTTCTTCCAAAGCTGAAATAATTGGACCCCATGCAACCTTTTTCAGAATAAGCAGCACAAGCAAAAATGTCAAAGCAGTCCAAAAAATAAGGCCGGGATTCGGGCTCAAAAGACTGCCGGCAAGAAGTATAATTCCCGACGTAAGCATGAACAATATTTCCTTTAACGGGTTAATAAAACCCAATTGCGATCTGGGGAAATCAGGCGCAATTGGGATATCTTTTGTATCGCCTCTTCAAACAATTCAATGTTATTTAAGAGCAAGAAGTACACATATAACTTCTCCGAATAGAGCAACACCTTCAATAAGAGCAGCAGCAATAATCATGGTAGTACGGATTTCCGAAGTTGCTTCCGGCTGACGAGCTGTGCCCTCTGCAGCTGCGGCTGCAATATTTCCAATACCAAGAGCTGCACCAATAACAGCCAAACCAGCACCCAGAGCGGCACCTAAATGACCCAAACTTTCCATCTTGTAGTTACCTCCGTTTATTTGTTGTAAGTATTATAAGTTTTTCGCTAAAGAGTAATCAGCACGGTTAAAACAGTTCAGTAAGAAATATAAAGTACTACTTATTTATCAATAATCCTGAATATCATATATCAATGATGGACCATAGTAGCCTCATGTTCATCATGCCCTTCATGCGCTGTTGCAAGACCGATAAAAAGAGCGGAAAGCATAGTAAAGATAAAGGCCTGTAAAAAAGCTACAAACAACTCTAACAGATAGATAAAAATTGCAAACGGAACGGAAACTGCTGCAGCAACAACATAGCTTTTCAAAATAAAACTTATAAATATAAGACTGAGAATGACAATGTGGCCAGCGGTCATGTTTGCAAACAATCGGACTGTGAGTGCAAATGGTTTGGTGAAAAGTCCGATGACTTCAATGGGTATCATGATGATCCATAGTGCCCAATGTGTTCCAACCGTAAGGTGTGCAAGGTATCCTTTGAGTCCATGTGCCTTTAGAGAGGCAATCTGGGTAATGAAGAAAGTGAAGATTGCCAGAGTAAGCGTAACATTAATGTTGGCTGTAGCAGTTGCTCCGTAAGGAATAAGACCTAAAAGATTACAGAGCAGAATAAAAAAGAACACTGTCAGTAAGTATGGAAGATGTTTCTCATATCCATGACCAATGTTAGTTTTTGCAACGTCAAGCCGTATGAATTCCACAAGAGCTTCCATAGCATTGGCAATACCTTTTGGTGCCTGGCGAGCAGTGACTGCTTTGTATTTACCCCCTACTACGGAGAAGATAACGAGAACCAGCGCAGCAGCAATCCAAAGCATCACCACATGCTTGGTGATAGAAATATCAAAACCACCCACAACAATCTTGGGTAATTCTATTTCGCCAAAAGGTTCAAAGGCGAGAACATTTGTATCAAGAATATGATGCATGATAACTTCACCAGCACTCTCTTCTTCATGAGCAGCTACAGCAGCAGGCTCATGAATTTGCTTACCGTTCATTCCCGCAATGGTAGTATGAGATATGGGAGCTGCCTGCTCAATTGATTCAGCAGCAAAACTGTTAACACTCAGCAGAAAGGATGCGAAAACCGCAATTACTTTGAAAAAAGTCTTCGGCTGGATGATGTTAAACCTTTTCATGTAATATTCTTTTTCTGTTTGTTTTTCTTTTGATACCCAAGAATCTCAACAATCAAATAGATACAATAAAAAGCAAAAAATGAAAAAACAAAGTCGTCCACCGCCACCAAATGCCTAAATATAATAACGAAAACAAGAGTCATTAGAATAAGCAATCTAGCAGCCAAGCCACCGAACACTGCAATGGTGAACACCTGCGATGTCTTATCAAATGCGTATTCAAATATAAGATAACCTGCGACAGCATTTGCTGTAGCCATTACCCAAGCAATAAATATAGACTTATAATCAACACCTATAGGTGGTAATAATGAAAAAATAACCCACCATAAAAAGAGCGATAATATACATAACTTTATCAGAAAATCAAGTGAAGGCCTCATAGCAGGATTTTGTTTCTATTGCTTATTCGCAGACCGGACGACATTAATTAGGATCAGCGACATACCAACCATGCCGATCATAACCCCAAAAAGAAGTAAAAAAGGAGAACTTCCTAATTGACTATCCGCCCAATATCCCAGAAATACAAAAAAAGCAAAACTTGCCGCAATTTGCAGGCCTAAGCCTATATAATCAGATAACGCCCGAACTGAACGACCAAACTGATCTGGAAACCTTTCATCATCAAGTTTCTTAATCATTCATCACGCTCGTACTCAAATTTTTGATGGATAAAAAACGAGACTATCATTAGTATTTTTAATTACATGAAAGATAAAACTATTTACAAAGTAATGAATTTTTATCGAAATTTTTCAACAATTGACATAACAACAATACGTTAATACTGCGCTCCCAGTATTGCATAAAACGTCAATTGAAGGTCAAATATGTTTTAGGAAATCAGGATGCCTGTCAACTGTGCTGCATTTGTCAAGCCCTCTTGATTCAGCGTAAAGGCTTCCAATACAACAAACAAGCGTCTCATGTGTTCGTCCCTAAGCCTAAAGTCATTTCTTCAAATCTGGTTCGGCCATGTTTACTATCGTTGTCAATAATCTTTTCATGATTATAATACATTGTTTTACTTTAAATTAATTGAAATATCAAAGTCGGAATTGTGCTTAGATGACTTGTTCAGAGTCTCCCTAGAAGCCATTTTTTTCCCTGAGTTTTTGCTGTAAAAAAAGTTCAAGATTATTAACCATCGCCTTCATGGTAAACTCACGGTTTACCCTATCATATCCTGCCTCGCCAAATTTTTGGAGTAAGTCACTATTATCAATGAGGGCAGTTATTGCATCAGCAATAGCTTGCGGACTTTTTGGGGGAACAATAAGACCTGTTTTACTATCAATAATTAGTTCACGGGCACCATTTACATCGGTAGCAATAACCGGTTTTTTCATGGCCATAGCTTCCATGACCACATTCGGCATACCTTCAAAAAGTGAAGCAAGCACAAATAGATCACATCCTTTGAGGTAAGGAAAAATATCTTTAGTAAAACCCAGAAAGATGAAAGCATGGTCAAGACCTTTTGAAGAAACCAGCTTCTTAAGTTCATTTTCGAGCTTTCCTTCACCAGAAACAGCAAAAACAAGGTCGTCTCTTGTTTTTTTCAACAACGAAGCTGCCTCGATAAGAAAAGTAAACCCTTTCTGCTCAGAAAGTCTCCCTGCGCTATAAATGATTTTTTTACCCGGAAATCGCTCTGAAAAATTATAGGGTGTGACCTGTTCAGGAATTTCAACCCCATTATAGATAACATTAACAAATTGATTGTCGAACCAACCGTAACCAGCATATGCCTCCTTAATAGTGGTGCTATTGGTAATTACACCGTCAGTAAGTTTGGTTAGCGCGAGTTTGTGTGTCCATTTTTTCCCACAAAGCCTAATACCATGCCGAGCAAGAACAACTGGTTTTTTTATCAGACGGGCAGCAAGACCTGCTACCCGTACATCCTTGTTGAGATTGCAGATCAGAATGTCAATATCATGCTTTTTCAGCCATGCCGCAATGTTTATGGTGCCAAATAGGCTGATATCACTATGTATTTCAAAAACGGCTGTATTGATGCCTCTTGACGTTGCATACTCAAGAATTTTTGAGTTTTTTTTACTTCCAAGTACTACAACATGACCTCGTTTTACCAACCCTTTGGCTGCATTAACCATCCATTTTTCGCCACCACCGAACTTGTCACGCCCAATGGAATTAATAAAGAGAATATTCATAAAATATGCGGCCAGGGATTTTTCTGTATTTTCCGAATATTGTTGAAATAGCAATATTTATTGAAATGTATGTAGCATATCATCACGTTTCCTTCTTTTTACAAAAGAATTATTTCAGCAACTGTTTTTGTAACGCAGCTGCTACGGATGCAACATCTATGTCACTTACCTGCGAAGTTGAAGACACGACAAGCTCACAATCAATCAGGAATGGAGCAAACCGCGATAGATCTTGGGGGGCATGAGTATAAAGCCCAATTGCTGGAATACTGTAGCAAGATGCGACATGAATAAGTGCGGTATCAGGTGTTACCAACAGTCGCAACTGCTTTACGAGCAGTCCTGCTTCATAGATGTTTGATGTTGGAGGCGACACCGTAACATTATGATGCATCATTTCCAAACGTAGCTTCATTTCTTTCTCAGCTGGAGCCGAAAAAATTATAAATTGCTGATTGGGAAAACTCACAATAAGAGCCGACCATTTCACTTCAGGCCAGTATCGAAGCTTCCCTCCAGCACTAATATTGATACCGATTAGTTTGCCCTTCTCCATTTTTTCTAAAAATAAAGATATAGCCTCTGACACCGGCGCTGGGGGCAAATAAGGTCTGCATTCTTTTTCTGTAATATATACCGATAGCAACGACAGTAATGAGCAATTTTTCATTACCATTCGAGTATGATATTTTATCTCAAGAAGATGATTGAACAAACCCTCATGATAAGAATTCTGATGCCCAACCTTGAAGCGAGCACGAATAAGTACCGTCTGTAAGAGAAAATTTGTTGAGGGACTGTCTTTAGTGTTGAACAACAAATCAAATTTTTTTGAAAGAACATGACGATAATATTTGATAATACTATGTTTCGCAAGATATATCGCTGTGATATGCGAATCATGCCTGAAAAAATCCGCTGAAACTTTATTAAAGCAAATAATGTAGATCTCAAGAGCTGGAAAATGATAGCGGAGATTGCGCAATAATGGTGTAAGCAAAATTGAATCACCGATCTTTTCTTGGGCAAGAATCACAACAGAGTTAAGCTGTCCTGTAAAATGTTGATTTGAGCTATCTTTGTGCACAAGCAACTGCAATGTTCTTGCGAAAATTTTTCTGAATGACCGATTTATTTTTATGCGATTTAGCATTTTTAATGCGTATGAAAATAACTTGACTGTGCGATTTTGGAATAAGATTGCAAAATCGGTTTTCAATAATACATCACAGTTCCATTTGTGTGATGAAATTACCGGTACAGTTTACGAAGATCTTGCTGACTGCCCAATTGTCTTGTTTTTGTTTTCAATAATTGCGTCTGCCTGCCAGAAACGCTTTTGTTACCGAGGTTACATATATCCAATAAGGTAAATGATGCATGTTCGCACTATCAACACCTCAAAAGTTGCAGCAAAAATCGGGATGACAAATTTGACCTACAACATTCATACGCACCACGCCGCTCAACAAAAAAGCCAATGCGATAATGGGATAAGTACGCTTTTGATTGTAAGCAAAACAAAGCCGTTTACGTTTAACTGATAACAAAAAACATGGTGACAGGATCATGAAAATCAGAATCATGGCCTATACCGTTTGAGACGATTGCTGTGATGTGCCAAAAATCTATTTTTAGAGGTCTCCTTAATTATTTGATACGGCAACTATAGATGTCAATAAAAAAAGAGTACCATCTTTATTTATCTGGTGTACTAAAGACTATTACCGGAACAATGACTTAAATACGTCATTCTCTGATAACTTGGGTAGACAACGAAGCTTGTTAAGACTCTTTTTTTGAGTGCAGAGAACAGACGTTGTGAATAGTTTCAAAATTCTAATATTGTATAGAAGAAATCTATATGGAAATATTCCATTGAGGCTTTACACAATAACTGTTCCTCATACTGCAAGGCTCAAATTTAAATGTATGGAAATACTTGTTCTGTTGTCACTGATTATTGTTAACGGTATTTTTGCTATGTCGGAAATTGCACTTGTGACGGCAAAACGTTCACGCTTGACAAAAATTGCTGAAGGTGGAAATAAATCTGCAGCGGCAGCAATTAAGCTCGGTCAGGCTCCGACCCGTTTTCTTTCGACCATACAGATTGGTATTACGTCAATCGGTATTTTTAATGGTATAGTCGGAGAGGGTGCTCTTGCAGGTCCATTGGCAATCAGGTTTAATCTGCTTGGTATGGATCCGGAAATCAGCCACATTGTTTCCACCGCTATCGTCGTTTTGCTGATTACTTATGTAACTATCGTGATTGGGGAGCTTGTCCCAAAACGTCTTGGTCAGTTTGACCCTGAAGGAATTGCTTGTCTGGTTTCACGCCCCATGCTGACCCTTTCCAAGATAACCCGTCCGTTTGGCCGGCTGTTGTCGACTTCGACTGATACTATTCTTCGGCTTATGGGAAAAAGCCCTTATGCTTACCCAAGCGTTACGGAAGAAGAAATTCATGCCATGCTTGAAGAAGGTTCTGAAGCTGGCGTTATTGAACAGAATGAACATGAAATGGTACGAAATGTCTTTCGGCTTGATGACCGCCAACTTGGAACGCTAATGGTTCCAAGAGCTGATATTGTTTACCTTGATGTTACCCGCCCCCTGGACGAAAATATACTGAGGGTAACAGAATCAGAACATTCAAGATTTCCAGTCTGTAGCGGTGGTCTTCAATCTCTTCTTGGCGTCGTCAATTCTAAACAGCTATTATCAAAAACTCTGAAAGGTGGTCTAACGGAATTTACTTCGCAACTGCAGCCCTGTGTCTATGTACCAGAAACACTCACTGGCATGGAGTTGCTTGATCACTTCAGAAATTCTGGTACACAGATGGTTTTTGTTGTTGATGAGTATGGCGAGATTCAGGGGCTGGTAACTCTTCAAGATATGCTTGAAGCTGTTACAGGGAAGTTTGTGCCACGCAATATTGAGGATTCGTGGGCAGTAAAACGTCAAGATGGTTCTTGGTTACTTGACGGTCTTATTCCTGTACCAGAGCTGAAGGATACGCTTGAGCTTAAATCCGTACCTGATGAGGATAAAGGCCTTTATCATACATTGAGTGGACTTATGATGTGGTTGCTTGGTCGGATGCCAAAGACGGGTGATATTATGTTCTGGGAAAACTGGAATCTTGAAATTATTGATCTGGATGGTCAAAGAATTGATAAAGTACTGGCTTCACGGCGTTCGGACAATCAAGTGCAAAAAACAGCACTTGCTACTGAAAATTTATCGGAAGAATAAATAGTTTCTGAGGGAAAAAAGAGTTGCTTGCTATTAATTTTAATAAAGAACCGCGCCGCAAGTGGCGGGGAATTTAACCCTTAGACATAAAAAAAACATTTTCCTACGTTTCTGACGACAGTAATAAAAAAATCATAAAGTAGTCACAAAAACAACCTATTTATGACAAACTACGAATCAGACTGCCTTTTCTGTCGGGTACTCCAGAAAGATATTCCTGCAACGATAGTATATCAAAATGAACACGTTGTGGCATTTCAGGATATAACACCTGTAGCTCCTCAACATGTACTGATCGTTCCCATAAAGCATATTGCCTCGTTAAACGATCTTGTTCCGGAAGACATAGTTATAGCAGGCAATATTCTTCTTAGCGCTTCAACAGTCGCAGAAATTCTTGGTATAAGAGAATCCGGTTATCGGCTGGTGTTTAATTCCGGAAAAGATGCCCTCCAGAGTGTTTTTCATATACACGCGCATCTGATCGGTGGAAAACAGTTCGGTTGGCCTCCTTTTCCCGAATCAATAGCAGTGAAAGAATAGTAAAAATTTTAGTTTTTTTAGTCAACGCAAAAAAAATGCGTAAAATTTTATCAGTTTCGCCATATAGGACATATTTAATCCCTTTATCTTTTTTAACAAGATCGTGTTATGAAATTATCAGAATTGCAGGTTGGCGACATAGCGGAAGTGACTGCAGTAAAAGCGGAAAGTACCATTCGGCGCCGGTTGATGGATATGGGCTTGATAAAAGGAACCAGCTTCAGAATACTAAGGGTTGCACCTCTGGGTGATCCAATAGAGATTTTTTTTAAAGGGCTTTACCTTGCAATCAGAAAAAATGAAGCCGATGGAATTATGGTGCGTAAAGTCGAAGATCGCTCTGAGATATTTGCTTATTCTGATAGTAAAGTGCAACAATAGAGATATAAAAAAGTAATCATCTCAGAATGCTTGATCCCTTCTTGCATCTCTAAACGATACTATGGCTGTTTGGTTGTTTCAAATATCCAGCACAATAATTTTAATATGTAAAGCAGCATCTTACTGCAAAAACTTGTTTTATCATTTATTCTATAAGCAGTAATTGTACATACACGTTGAACTCCGTTACTAAAGATAACATCTCATTCATTTTTTTATGGTTTTATGAATAACATGGACATTAGTCATGAGTGAGAACAAAGAAATCAGTGTAGTGCTTGTCGGGAATCCGAATTGCGGAAAATCTTCTCTCTTTAATGTGCTTACTGGAGCTCATCAGAGAATCGGAAATTTTTCCGGGGTAACTGTTGAAAAGCATGAAGGATATATTGACTACCAAGGTTATCGGATAAAGGTAGTAGATCTTCCAGGAACATATTCACTTACTCCATACTCTCCTGAAGAGCTTGTAACAAGATCCTATCTTGTTAAGGAATGCCCTGATGTTGTTGTTAATGTTATTGAGGGACCAAACCTTGAAAGAAACCTTTTACTGACAACGCAGCTAATGGAAATGGGGGTTGATTTCCTTGTTGCACTCAACATGATGGATGAGGTGGAGGAGCAGGGTATTGCTATTGATATACAACAACTGGAGCAGCTCCTTGGCTGCCATATTATTCCTACATCGGCAAAAAAAAAGAGCGGCATTGAGGAACTCCTTGAGCATATCGTTAACGTTTTCCGAAAAGAGATCAAAATAAGCAAGAACAAGTTTTTTTTCAGTTCCTCTCTTGAAGCCTCAATCGAAAAAATCGCACTGCTTATCAATCATCAAAAAGATTTTGATGGGTTTAATGCCCGTTGGCTGGCTATCAAACTTCTGGAAAACGACCGTGAAATCTATCATGAAGTTCAGCAGTATCCGGTCTGGGTAAAAGTTGAACTTGCTCTTCAGGATTCGCTCCGGAATGCGGAACGGTTACATAATTCTGATCCGGAAATGCTCATTACCGAAGACCGGCATGCATTCATCCGCGGAGCAATGAAAGAGTGTGTCCGGCAACAGGTAAACGTAAAGGCTACGCTTACAGACTATATTGATATGGTAGTACTTAATAGGGTACTTGGCCTGCCATTTTTTTTACTTATTGTCTGGGCTATTTTCCAGTTTACCTTTACTCTTGGTACTCCTATTCAAGGTGGTTTTGAATTTCTTTTCAAAGCCATTGCTTCAGCCCTCAGGCCTCTTCTACCGAATGAAACGCTTCGTTCTATTTGCATTGACGGTATTATCGGAGGGGTCGGTGGCGTTGTGGTTTTTCTTCCAAATATTGTATTACTTTTTATAGGCCTTTCGTTTCTTGAGGCTTCAGGTTACATGGCTCGAGCTGCTTTCGTGATTGACCGGCTGATGCACCGTTTTGGATTACACGGCAAATCATTCATTCCCATGATAACCGGATTTGGCTGTTCTATACCGGCTATCATGGCCACTCGTACGCTTAAAAGTCGGACAGACCGGCTCGCAACAATCATGATTATTCCTTTCATGAGCTGTGGCGCAAAACTTCCGGTGTATGTGCTCCTGACAGGAGCTTTTTTTGCCCCTGAGGTTGCAGCTAACGTTATGTTCGGAATTTATTTTCTTGGCATCGCAGTTGGACTCTGGACTGCCTGGCTTCTGAAATCCACCATACTAAAAAGTGATTCCGAACCGTTTGTTATGGAATTACCACCTTATCGCTGGCCGACACTGGGCTCAGTATTTTTCCAGGCAAAACTGAACGCCTTGATGTATTTAAAAAAAGCAGGAACACTCATTTTAAGTGCAGTCATCATTATCTGGGCTATAAGTAACTATCCTCGAAATACCGCCCTTGATTCAGCGTTTTCAACTGAAACTAAACGTATTGCAACTAGCTCCCTGAATGTTGCCGATAAAAAAATGCAACAGAACAAGCTTGAGCATCGCATCAAGTCCGAGCAGCTAAGCTACTCTCTTGCTGGCCGTGCAGGAAAAATGCTTGAACCGCTCATAAGCCCACTTGGCTTTGACTGGAGAATTGGTATTGCGCTTGTTTCTGGGCTGGCAACAAAAGAGGTCGTTGTTTCAACCATGGGCACCATATACTCCATAGGAAAAAGTGATAGTGAAACAATAGATCTGAAATCCATTCTCAGGCATGACCATTCATTCAGCACGGCAACAGCTCTAAGCCTTATGGTTTTTGTTCTGCTCTATTTACCCTGTGTTGCAGCTATTGGAGTCATGAAAAAAGAGGTTGGCCACTGGAAACCTGTAATTTTCTACGCAGCTTACTCTCTCTCTGTTGCCTGGATACTTTCTTTCGTTGTCTATCACTTAGCATTGATCACACTGTAACATCAGGTCTGTTCAAATGGACTCGAAACAACACGACCGGCATTCCAGTCATATGAAACCGTGGAAACGGGAGTTTGTGGATAACGCTCCTACAATCTTCGCCAAGCCCGATCCAGCAGACAGCAGTAGAAACTCACGCAAGTAAATCCATATAGGTAAGGACTTCCTTTTCGTCTTACGAAGATTTAGGTGTACATTATTGCCTCGAACTATTGACGATTATGTCTTACTGTTAACATCACTTTGTTCAAGGTTTTTACACCGCATATTTTAGCATGGAAGAAATTGATCGGTTAGCTTTTCGTTATGAAATTGCAAGAAAAGCCATTCATCTCTCCTCTTTGTCAATTTCGGTACTCTATTATTATGTCAACAGAGAGCTCACACTGTTTCTGCTTGTACCGCTTTTTTCTGTTTTTTTCCTGGTTGATATACTTAAAAATTTTGTTGAACCGGTATCGGCATGGTATTACAATACTTTCGATGCGATACTGAGAACTCATGAAGTCAAGAGAGAAAAAAAACATTTGAACGGGGCAACATTCATTACAATGTCAGCACTTCTTCTCGTGTTTTTTTTTCCGAAAGTTATCGCCATTGTGGCTTTTTCAATGGTTGCTGTTTCAGATACCCTTGCCGCAATTGTTGGGAAATTTTTTGGAAAACACCGGTTCGGGCGAAAAAGTATTGAGGGGAGTGTCGTATTTTTTATCTCTGCAATAGCCATCGTTATTGTCGTACCCGGAATTAATCTGTTGATCGGTTTTGTTATGGCCGCTGCTGCTACTGTAACAGAGGCATTTGTTGTACAGATAGGCAGTTTCAAAATAGATGACAATCTTACTATACCGTTGTTCAGCGCAACTGTTGGAACATTTTGTTATATGCTTTTTATGCCCGAAAAAATCGCACTGCTTTCCATTTGCCATTAGTTCTACTTCTAAGGTATGATAAAAACTACTCTTACCGACTCAGTTGAAGATGCCGCCCGAATCCTTAATGCGGGTGGAGTTGTTGCGTTTCCTACCGAAACTGTTTACGGTTTAGGGGCAAATATCTGCCATCCTGACGCTATTAAAGAGGTCTTTCAAGCAAAGAACCGGCCGAAAGCTAATCCCTTAATCGTGCATATCTACAGCATTGATCAACTTGACAATGTTGCTGATGAAATTAATGAGTGCGCAAGAAAGCTTATCGAGCGTTTTTTTCCGGGACCACTGACTCTGGTATTGAAAAAAAATTCACGTGTACCTTACTCCGTTACAGCTGGACTTGATACTGTAGGGGTACGTTGCCCTGCAAATCCAGTAGCAAGAGAGTTTCTCCGTCTTGCGCTCTGCCCTGTCGCAGCTCCATCAGCGAATATTTCGGGCCTGCCGAGTGCTACAAGCTGGGAAGCTGTCTTCGAAGATCTTGACGGAAAAATTGCTTGCATTTTGAAGGGCAATCCAAGCACCATAGGACTGGAGTCCACTATTGTTGACTGTTCCGTATCAAGGCCGATTCTGCTTCGGGCCGGTGCTATTACTCTGGAAAAACTGCAGATCGTTGTTCCAGAGATCATCGTAAATAGTGTTACCAATGAGCAGGATGCTCCAAAAAGCCCAGGCCTTAAATATCCGCATTATGCTCCAAAAGCATCAATAGTGCTGTACAATACACATGAGGGAATAAATAATGCTGATTCTGCTTCAGCATATATAGGTCTGTCTCAACCTCCAAAAGGGATTGTGCTGGCAAAGATCTGCCGCAACTCTGAAGAATACGGACAGGAGTTGTTCAGTTTTTTCCGATTGTGTGATGCAAAAGGTATCAGTGTTATTTTTTGCGAACTCCCTTCAGCAAAAGGACTTGGCAGAGCGATCAGAGACCGACTGATGAGAGCCGCCGGTAAAAATTAGTCCTTACTTTCAGTAAAGACTAATTCGCGATCAGTTTACAAAGTCTGACAGACTGCTGTATAAGAAATTTAAAGCGCTGAAATATCCTATCAATCAATTCAAACAATATCATGCTAACAATGTTTGACTTTTCCCAGTTACTTGAACCCGGAGCAGCAACTGCAGCTGTAACCACTGCATGGCTTTTTATGAAACCGGTTTTTGATGACATTACTAAACAAATATTTGAAGATTTTGTTAAAAATGCGACTTCTGAAAAGTTTAAGGGGCTTTTGGCGCGGAAAGAAACACAGAAAGATTGGGAAAAAGCCATAGCGCGGTCATTAAAAGCATTTTTAGAAGAATTCAAAATCGCACTGGATAACGCAGGAGTCAACGAAGAAGGGAGTAGAATCTATCATAATTCACTAAAAACATTTATCAAAGATCGTTCGGTTGCCACACTAATTGGAAGCGCTATTACGGAAAATCAGTCTGTAAGATTTACAATACTTGCAAAAAAATGGCTTTCCCTGAACCTTGAACAGTTACCCGACAATTTTGAGTGGACTGAACTTTCACAACGTTACAAAGAATCTGCAAACAAGATTCTTGAGAATGATAAAACATTACGTGAAATCATCAGCATGAAATCTGCACAAACAACTGCGGAGGGAGTGCAGAAAATTTCAGGTATTGACCCGGGATTTAATCTTACAACCTATGCTTTGGCACTACGCAATCGTTATGGGTTATTGAAAGTCGAAAGCCTTTATCCTGCAGCCGATAACCGTTCCATAGCATTGACTAAAGTCTTTGTTGAACAAACTGTTAGGTCATGCCAGCAGTTCAATCCTCGCATTCATGAACTGCCATTGGAACGACGACGGTCATTAAAAGAAAAGGGGGCATTGCAGGAAGAACTGGATGACGACAGAGTTATTCGACAGCGGGAACTTTTTTTTCAGCAACCGCCTCTGCCAGTACTGGAAGTGCTCCGTAACCCTAAACAACGTCTTGTTGTCATACTTGGTGATCCGGGCTCAGGCAAATCTGTGTTACTCAACCAGCTCGCATTACAATGGGCCGAATTGCCGCCAGTCGGGCGAGCAACGCACCCGATTCCTTTATTGATTGAATTCAAGGCATATGTCAGGGATTGTCAGCAAGGAGCCTGCCGAGACTTTCTGGAATACATAGAACAAGGGCCAAGTTGTGTTACCCAATTGAACAAAAAAAACCTTGATGACAGCCTTCAGGAGGGAGAGGCATTTTTTCTGCTTGATGGACTTGATGAGGTTTTTGATAATGCTCTTCGCCAGAATATTGCTCATGAACTGGTGCGCTTCAGTATCCGCTATCCTCTTTCGCGTTTTGTGGTAACCTCAAGGATTATCGGTTATGATCTGGTCGCTCAAATTCTTCGTGATGCTGGGTTCCACCATTTTATGCTGCAGGAACTGGACTCTGAGCAGCAGCTCTCTTTTTTACAAAAATGGCATGAACTGGCTTATCCCGATCCACATGAAAGAAAATCAAAACATGACCGTCTCCAAACGGCAATTCGAGATACTGCGGCAATTCGAGAACTCGCGGATAATCCTCTGTTACTTACTCTTATGGCCCTGTTGAACAGGTACAAGGAGCTGCCTCGTGACCGTAACACACTTTACGAAGAAGCTTCAAAGCTAATGCTCCATCAATGGGATACTGCAAGAGCCTTACAAAGCGACCCCCTGCTTGCACAAGAAACAATAGACGATATAGACAAGCAATCAATGCTGAAGGCTGTTGCGTTTACAATGCAGAGCAGCCCAAAAGGTCTCGCCGGCAATGCCATTGCCTCTAAAGAACTTGAAAATATTCTGTCCAATTATCTGGAGAGCCAGGGTTATGAAAGTTATAGACGGTTAGCCAAACGTCTGGTACAACAATTGCGAGAGCGAAACTATATCCTTTGCCTCCTTGGAGATGACTATTATGCGTTCGTCCACAGAACATTTCTTGAATTTTTCTGTGCCTCTGCATGGGTCTCTAAATATAAAGAAGGAGAAAAAGGAGATCGTTATACACTGGAGGAAATTCGGGCGGCAACATTTGACAAATACTGGCAGGATGAAAAGTGGCACGAAGTATTACGGCTGATTGCTGCGCAGTTACAGCCCGAATCGGCAGAAAAACTGCTCCTTCCAATATTAGACAAAAAGGACTCAACAAATCAGCACCGAAATATTTTTCTCGTCGCAAGTTGCTTTGCTGTTCTGCGAAACAAAAAACCCTTACAGATACTGGCCGTAAAACTTGAAAAACAACTTGATGCATTGCTGCATTTTGATTTACCATATTACTACAACTTTTTGTATTTCGAAGAAATCTCTCAGGTCAAGAATATCAGGCAATCTGTTATTCGCTCAAGAGTTTCTTGCTGGCCAGGCATTGACACTACGAAACAATGGCTTAAGCATCGAGCACAAAACGATGAGCACTGGACTGTACGACAGGCTGCTGTTCAGGAGCTGGCTAGAGGATGGAAAGAGGATCCTGATACCCTGACGATTCTCAAGCATCGAGCACAAAACGATGAGCACTGGACTGTACGACAGGCTGCTGTTCAGGAGCTGGCTAGAGGATGGAAAGAGGATCCTGATACCCTGATATGGCTTAAGCATCGAGCACAAAACGATAATCATGAGGATGTACGACAGGCTGCTGTTCAGGAGCTGGCTAGAGGATGGAAAGAGGATCCTGATACCCTGACGATTCTCAAGCATCGAGCACAAAACGAT
>Ga0194037_1000268_pt1 | contig 41075 bp, 35 predicted proteins | sample JunL306m_MetaG_FD_148653 | JGI IMG/M metagenome (GOLD analysis project Ga0194037, IMG submission 148653) | Anoxic zone freshwater microbial communities from boreal shield lake in IISD Experimental Lakes Area, Ontario, Canada - Jun2016-L304-6m | ecosystem: Environmental > Aquatic > Freshwater >... | reverse complement strand
CCGAAAATTTCGGCTACCCCGACCGTCTCGCCAAGCGATCGTCGCGGGCGGACAAACCATTCAAAAATCGTCAGGTTACGACAGCGGGATCCTCATCTCCTTCGGATACCCGTCCTCATTTTTCATGATTTTTCACCCAGAGGGTGACCAACCTTTGGTTGGCGCTCAAACGAAATTTTCGGATTTACAGCTCGACATGAGATTTGAGATAGATACTAAGAACTATACCTACCCACACGTTCTCCCCCGTCCGTCTCCAGCAAAAAAATAAATATTATCTCCACCAACTCCGCCAAATCTTACCATATTATATAATATGGTAAGATTTCCGAATCTGTTATTTTTGATCGTTATTCGTATTCCTATCTCATACCCCCGCTGACCGCTCTCTGTTAACCGCTTCCTGTTTTTGGTCCCTGTTCGATGTTCTCTGCCCGCTCATCTTTGCAATGTAGGCCTGCCACGCCGTAGCATGGCGTAGGCGGGTCCGTTCACTCCGTCAGGAGGAGTTTGCAACGGATTATCTGTTCCCTGCCTTGCTCAGCACGAAGTCGCGGTCAAGGACGAGGGCCTGCTCGGTCCGGGATCCGTCCTTGTTGATGATCGAAAGGGTGACCGGATTGTTTCCGGTGCCGGCCTGCCGCGCGATCTTAAGATCGTAGAAATCCCGGTCGAGTCCTTTCGGAAGATCGTATTCAAGAACGACATCCTTTGACTGCCCGAGCTTCACCTGCACAAGCGTGCCGACATACCTCTTCCCCATGAAGGTCCCATAGACCGGGTCGGTCGTACCGCCCGTGACCGAGTGGAAAAAACTGCCGTCCGGAACGTACACGCGCAGAAACGACTGATAATCCTTCACCATGAAGGTCTTCTCGGTCCCGGTATTCTCGTAATGGATGGTGAGCCGTGCCTTCGGGATATCGCCGGACAGGTCGACCTCGTAACGCATGGAACGCTTCATGACCGAGTCGGTCTTCCAGGCGGAGAGGTTCGCATCGACCGCCGAAAAAAAGTCATCGGGCCATTTCGAATCGAACGTGCCACCCCATCCGGCAGACAGCACCGCATTCTGAAGCGTCTCGTCGGTGAACGAAAGCTGGACATCCTTGCGATCGAGATCGGCGATCATCACGTTGAAAAGCTTCAACAGATCTTGCGGTGGCAACGCTTTCACCTTCGCGAGCACCTGTGCGCCGAGCAATCCAAGTACGGACTTGCGTTCGCCGAAATCGATCTTCTGATCGATATATCCCTGCTCGACCTGCCGCTCCAGATCAAGAATCGCATTATCCGACCCGTACGTACCCGGATATCCCGGCACCTCGACCGGACCGGTCACCTTCAAGAAAGAAGATAGCACATCGGCAGTGATACCGATGACTCCATCGAAGTGTTCCTGCCCACCACCCATATTATAGAACGTGACCGCCTGCCTCGCGTCGGTCTGAAAATCCGGTTCCCAGTTCGAATCGCGAAGCTTCCAGGATGAGACATGCAATGTTTCCTTCATCGGGTACGGCGCCACGACCGTGTCCGGGATACGCGCGTCGAAATTGCCCGTGTCGTGCGTCGCGAAATCGGTCACATGGCCGTCCCTGATCTTAAGTATGCCGAACGAACCGATGAACCCGCCACCGGGGCGCAGCTCGAGGTTGTTCTGGAACAAGATGAGGTAGGTTTTTTCCTTCCCGTCCGTCCGAAGCACCGAATCCGCGAGGAAACCGATCGCCTGGGTGTCATTCTTGGTGACGGTCGGCATCGGAAGCCGCCCGATGATACCACTCATCAGTCCGAAGCCTTGATTTCGCGTCTCCCAATAAAGAAACCAGCCGGAAAGAAACACGATCGCGAGAATCGTCAGGATCACCCCGGTCCGGAGCGGGTGTTTCTTCTGTTCCTTTCGTATCGTATCCATATATATCGGTCCAAAAAAATCAGTATCGCTCAACCGCGTAGCAGCTCGTTCAGACGACGCTGATAGTCCGCGCGCGACGGTATGATGCGTTCGTCTCCTTCCACCAGCACCGGTTGCGCGTCTTCGGCAGGCACCACTGGTACGGTATCGGGGACTTCATCCGACACGGTCTTCACGGCTGTTTCCACCGGAATATCAACTGCGTTCATATCATTCATTTCCTCTTCCGCATCGGAAGGCGCTTCGAACGTGAATTCCTTCAGGAATCGCGCCTCTTCCTCCGAGAAGGTGGGGATATCGAGCGGGGCCGGAGCTTTCTTTTCCGTCGGAGCCGTCCTCGTGGCAGAAGCCGACGACACTTCCGACGCTATCGGAGCCGGATCGAAAAACCGGTCCGTTTCCTGCGACGACATCACGGTTTCCTGCATGACCGGATCCGATCCGTCGTCCGTCACTGTCGACAGTTCCGTCCCGTGGTCCGCGATATCCGGCAATGCGACATCGGGCAGCAACGGCGAAACCGGCCGTTTCGGTTGAAATATATCGGCACTGAACGGGATTGCCGAAAGCGACATCCTCCGCCGATGAATATACGATACTGCTCCCGGGACAACTGAAAACGATAAGAAGAGCAGGGAAGAGAAAACGATGCCGAGACCGACACTCTCCGTGATCAGCATGAACCCGTTCGGCATCCTCGCCGAAACCGACGGCCCGTCGACGATTCGGAAATCCGCCGTCGCCTCGACATCATAATACCTCGAGGCATATCGGGACAAGGAGAGTGCCGCAGCCCGCGCGATATCCTTCGCATCCTCGGCATCGCCCGCCACGGCACGCACCGTCAGGACACTCCCCTTCCCGGACGCAGAAACCGACAGCATCGAATCGAACAGCTTCCGTTTCGCGTCATCCGAAAAATTATCAGCACTATCCATAGCCAGAAACGCCGGCACCGATTCGGCATCCTTGAAAAATACCGAACGGAACGCCGGAGTCTTCGAGAGGAATACGACGTCATTCATCACCTCGACCGTCGAGGGCGCCGTCCTTTTCCCCGGAATAACGAGGATGGAAAGGTCTGCCTGGTATCCCCGCGACCCCTCCGAAAGCGCGACAAACGACAGAAGCGACGCGAACAGGGCCGTCACCGCGAAGGTGCGACCCCGATTGCCGGAAAAAAGAGTTCCGGACTTATGCGATGTGTTGCCGATGTCCGATGCCATATCGTTTCCCATTACGGAGTCGTATCGTTTCCTCATAGAGTTCGACCGTCCTATCGGCGATCGCTTCCCAACCGTACCGGGTCTCCGCCCGCTTCCGTGCAAGTCGTCCATATTCCCTCATCGTATCCGGTCGATTCAGAAGTTTTGCAAGCTCGGCCTTGAGAGAATCGACGTTCGTCGGTTCAAAATACGCTCCCGCCTCCCCGAGCGCCTCCTCGTTGCCGGAGATACGACTCGCGACGACCGGCAACCCATAGCTCATGGCTTCGAGCAGCGCGATCGAGAGGCCTTCGTCCTCGGACGGCTGTACGAAGACCGCGGCGTTCGAAAAGAGTTCTGCGAGCGCCTCACCTTTTTGCTCGCCGAGGAAGAGCACGCTGTCGCGTCCTTCGCTCATCTTGCGGATGTGCCGTTCGTATCCGGGCGTCTCGGCGTGCGTGCCGACGATCGCCAGTTTGAAATTGTTCGGGAGTCGACCGGTATCCTCGAGCTCGAGGAACGCCCTGATAAGATAGTGCAGTCCCTTGTGCGCGACGAGCCGGGACACGGCGAGGACATAGCGCTGTTCCTTGAGTCCGAACGTGGCAATCATCTCGGTCGACAGGGCCGGAACCGCTTCCGCCCCGTTCGGGATGTAGTCGAGCGCCCTTCCATAACGCTTCCGCGCATAGTCCTCCATGCCGTGCGAGACGGTGACGGTGCGGTGCGGAACGATACAGGTCAACCGCTCGGCAAAACGAAGGCAAGCCTTCGCGAAGTTCCCCCACTTCCCGTGAAAATAGTCCCGACTGTGAAAGGTGGCGACAACTACCGTCCGACGCAGGAGAATCCTCGGGATGAACGCGAATGTCGAAGGGCCGATCGACTGGTAGTGGATCACGTCGTAGTGCCCGAAGAGCGCATGCACGGTCGCGACCAAAGAATGTGAGATCGCATCGAGGTGCTTCGTATGGATGCTCGGCAGCGAGACGATGCGAACCCCGTTCCACTCCCGGATGGACGGGTCGGCATACCGCGGACGCGAATAGACCGTCACCTCGTGTCCGAGGGCGGTCAGTCGCGCGGCAAGATGTTCGACGTGGGTCTCGACCCCGCCGGACTTCGCCGGAATTCCTTTTTGTCCGATGAATGCTATTTTCATGACCTCGCGGTTTCCCGATTATGAGCGACCGACAACGACCTTCTCATCAGTTCGCACGGATGACCGGCGATACGTTTCCAAAGTGATTACCCCATGAGGAGTTGTCCTCGAGGAAGATATTCTTCCACATGCCGGTCGCGGCGGCGTTCCGAGCGACAAGCGCGATGCCCCATCGGCCGTTATCCACCGTCTTCGACGTCTTCACGCCGAACTTCCCGGCGGCACCAAAACTTTCTATCTGGACACCTTCGCGGCCATTCTCACGGAACTGATTGTTACGCGACCAGATTTCCGACCCGTCGAGGATCGCCTTCCAGCCACTGCCACCGTTCTTGTTCGAAGTGACGCTCTCGAGCCACGCCTGCGTTCCCGCGACGAAATCCACACCGTTCGAGTCATTGTCGTGGATATTACAGTTGACGAGCACGACATAGCGTTTCTCAGAGAAGACACCTGCCTGGCCACTCTTGCGCACCTCCACCTTCTCGGCATAGAGCCGGTGATTCTTGTCGCGCGGCGCGGTATCGGCATGGATACCGTCATGCGTGGCTCCCGTCACGACCACGTCGTAGAGTTTCGCACGCGCGTCCTTGGCAACATAAATGCCGTTGTCACCACCCTTCACCGTCACGAAGGACAGTGAGGATCCGTGCTTCATCGTCACGATCGACTTCTTGTCGTTGCCACTGATGACCACGTTTCCGTGATCCTTGGCATTTCCTTTCACCGTGACCCCCTTGGGGATGGTGATGTGTTCCTTGTACTCACCATTATGGACATACACCTCGTCCCCGTCCTTGGCATGATCGAGCGCATCGGAAATGGATCCGTACGGATGATCGTACGAACCGTCTTCCATGCCGGAAGCGTTCCCGTCGACATGTATCGTCTTCGAGCTCCCGAAGACGACGGCCGGGATGATGATGACGACCGCGAATATAACCGCCAATAAGGCATATTTTGCCTTAAAAAGTGTCTGGAAAGACATAGTTCACCCGTTCAATGATTAACGGTATATGATAACAAACAAACCATTTTTTGTCAATAAGACGATTCTAGGCTACAATAAAGGCAAAGAAACCGCAAATATCCAAAAAAACATCCTATGCAAAACGAATCCCTCGACGCACTCTTCTCGCCACGTTCGATAGCCCTTATCGGCGCATCGACGAAGCTCGGTTCCGTCGGCAACGACATCGCCAAGAACCTGCTTCACGCCCACGGCGGATTCATCGGGCAGGTCTTCCCTGTCAATCCGAATGCGACCGAACTTTATGGCACCCGTTGCTATCCCGATCTTGCGGCCATCGGCTCAGTTCCCGATCTAGCCATCATCGCGATACCCGCCATGTCCGTACCCGGCGTATTACGGCAGGCAGCCGACCTCGGCGTCGCGGCGGCCATCATCATCTCCGCCGGATTCCGCGAGACGGGAACGGCCGGCGCGGCACTCGAGTCCGAGATCGCCGGCATCGCGCGCGAGACCGGCATCATCGTCCTCGGCCCGAACTGCCTCGGGTTTCTCAATCCGAAACTCCGTCTCAACGCATCCTTCGCCCCGCGTCTCCCGCGTCGTGGCCCGGTCGGGTTTCTCTCACAAAGCGGCGCGCTCATGACGGCAATCCTCGATCTCTCCGAAGGGAACATCGGCTTCTCGAAATTTATCAGCACCGGAAACAAGGTAGCGCTCGACGAAAAACTCCTTCTCTCCTACCTTGCCGAAGATCCCGACACCCGGGTGATCGCCGTCTATGCCGAAGGACTGTCCGACGCGCCCGCGCTCATCGCGCTCGGACGGGATATTCTGGCACGACCACAGACCAAACCGATCATCGCGCTCAAGTCCGGGCGGACGGAATCCGGCATGCGTGCGTCCGGCTCACACACCGGATCACTTGCCGGAACCGATGCCGCGTATGATGCGCTGTTCCATCAGGCACGTATCCTCCGCGCCGACTCGGTCCGCGAACTGCTCGACACCGTCTCCGTACTCTCCGCGAATCCGATACCGAACGGTAACCGGGTCGCCATCGTCACGAATGCGGGCGGTCTCGGCGTCATCGCGGCCGATGCGGCGACGAAGGCAGGACTTTCCGTTTCCCCACTCTCACAACAGACGACCGACGCCCTCAAGCCCCTTTTACCAGCCGCCGCAAGCGTCGGGAATCCGATCGACCTCCTGGGCGACGCGAAAAGCGATCGCTATCGTACCGCGATCGACTATGCCGTGAAGGATCAGGACACGGACGCGGTCATCGTCATCCTGACCCCGCAATCCATGACGGAGGCCGACGAGACGGCGCGCGTCATTGCGGAAGCCAAGAAAAACAGCGACAAGCCGTTGCTGGCGGTCTTTTCCGGAGGTCACGCGCTCGAACACGGAACCGCGTTCCTGCGCGATGCCGGCGTTTCCGTCTTCACCTATCCCGAAGAGGCAGCAGAAGCACTCGGACTCCTCGCACGGATTTCCGGATGGCGCTCGAAACGGTTCTCACCGAAACGCGATTTTCACGATATCGACCGTGGCCGTGCCGAGGCCGTCTTTTCGGCCGTAACATCCGAAGGACGCAAGCAACTTACGGAACAGGAAACACGCGAGGTCCTTTCCGCCTATGGATTTCCGCTGTTGGCAAGCCGGTTCGCCGCGACCGCCGAGGAGGCCGCCTTCGCCGCCCATGACATCGGCGCCCGCGTAGCGCTCAAGATCGTCTCGCCGGACATCTCACACAAGACCGACGCGGGTGGCGTCATGCTCGATATTCGTCCGGAAGACGTACCTGCGAAATTTTCGGAGCTGATCGACCGTGTCCGCACGAAAAAACCGGACGCCCGTCTCGACGGCGTCACGGTGATGGAAATGGGGACGCCTTACGGCAAGGAACTTATCCTCGGCGTGAAGCGGGAACCCGGGCTCGGATCGTTACTCCTTGTCGGCATGGGTGGCATCTATACCGAAACGTTGAAGGATGTCTCATTCCGGTTCGCACCACTCGCTCCCGAGGACGCGACCGAGATGCTCTCCGAACTCCGGAGCTTCCCCATCCTCAAGGGCGTCCGCGGAGAGACCGGCATCGACATGGGACCCGTGACAGAATGTCTTGAACGGCTCTCCCACCTCGTCGAAGATTTTCCAGAAATCGCAGAACTCGATATCAACCCGCTTTCCGTCCATAGTAATGGCGCTCTCTCGCGTATCCTTGACGCGCGTATCGCCATCGGATAGGGAGACCCGACAAATACAAAAAACCAGGCTTCCATATGGAAGCCTGGTTTTTCAGTAACGACTGAAACTACTCCCGGCAGCAGTTCATGATGTCTTCGATGACGGTGCCAAGCTTACCGAACAGAGTGGAATGATGCTCGGCCGGCTTCTGCGGATCTGGAGAAACGGTTTTCGTCTCGGGTCGCAACGGGAGTGACACGGCCTTCGTATCCGAGGCGACCGCGCTCGCCGTATCCTTGATATCGAGCAGTCCGAGGTTCATTCCCCAGAAGAGGTTCCAGAGCGAATAGGCCTTGTCGAAGTATTCCTTGGCCTCGGCATCCTTCCCTTGCCCGAGCGCCTTCGTCCCCACCTCGGAGAGCCGCATACTGGCTGCCAGGAGGTGTTTCGAGATGCACCAGACCTCACCTTTGGGGTCCGTCACGACCTTCGCGAGCATATCTTTGCGGATGTCGCGGACGCTCTTGAGCAGTTCCAGGAATTTCTCATCGCGGGTCTTCTCGAAACTGAACTGGAAGTGTTCCTCAAGGGAGATCAGGTTCATAATTCCGATGCCGAGATCTTCTTTCGAGGAAAGGTCGAGCGCATTTCCTTCTTCCTTGAATCGTTTCACCTTGTCCATGAATCCCTCGACAGATCCGAGCGATGTGTCCATAGTATTCATATGTTTACGGAAATGGATTTTGATGCGTTCAGGAAAAGAAAAAGTGGATAATGAGGCTCACTGCGAGGATACCGACGAGCGGAGCGACGAGCTTCTGATACGGGAAATAGACCTTCCCATCGTTCCTGGCGATAACCCACTTATTCACGGCATCGATGATGAAGATTGCGAACGCTCCGGACACGATTCCTGCCACAACCGGTGGTAGCCACAAGATGAGCCCGGGCCCATGCCAAAGGAGCTGCTTGCGTACCGAGAACGCCGTGATAGCGATCGTGAGGAGAAAAATCGTCGCAAAGCTTCCTTTGAAGTCTTTGCCGTACTTTGCAAGCCATTTCACCGTAACGACCGTAGCTGACACAATCAATGCGCCGATCCACAATCCGAGCACCAAGTCACTCACGCCAAGCCACCTTGCCAAAGCCATACCGCCGATAAGCCCTATCGGACAAAGAGGTCCACACATAAGGGAAAATGTTAGCTGTTGAATTTCCTCCCTATTCTAAGCTATTTCCACGTCTTTGCCAATATCGAAACCATCGGCGTCACCCGATAGGGGAATGTCCGGACAGTTACCCGTCACCGTTTTCCTTTCTGAAGATTCTCAGCAAGTCCGACGAGTGCCTCGAGGTATTTTTCCCGACCGAACCGCTCAAGCGTCTTGCAGCGTATCGTTTCGGCGTCGTCAATCGTTCCGTGATCGGCAATATATCGGCGAAGGAAGGCGGCGAGGTCATTCTCATCCTCTGCGAGCCACCCGGTCTTCCCCTGCTCCACGATTTCCGACAGGGCACCGGTCGCATACCCGAAGAACGGCTTCCCGGCAGTATTCGCCTCGAGCGCGACCAATCCGAATGTCTCCGGCAGGCGTGACGCGCTCACGACGAACGAGGCGCCCGCATAAAGTCCGGAAATCTCTTCCTTGGTCCGTTCACCGACATACCGCGCCGATACGGATTTCGGAATGTCCATGGTTTTCCGTCCGGCCAAGACCAGCGGATACCCGATCGAATCGAACAGTGTCACAAGATCGGCAATCCCCTTCTCACCGGAAACGGAACCGACATAGAGCGCATACGGCTCCTTACCGGCATCATCGACGGATATGGCCTTCTCCGAAGCGGATTCGTCGGCGATGAAGTGCGGTATGATTTGAATTTTCTCCTCGGGAACCCCTGCACACTTCAGCGTTTCCTTCACGAAAACGCTCGGCGCGATATACCGGTCGACATTCTTCGAATAGAAACCGGCGATCCGGTCCCAATATGCCCGAAGCACGAGGAGAACGCGCTTCGCGAACGGATATTTCCGCACGAAGAGAAATTTCCAGTATGACGAACCGACGGACTCGTGGTAGGAATCCTTGTCCGGCGAGACGATATGGTAGTCATGAACCGTTAGTATGACCGGGATGCCGCGCTTCCGAATGATCGGCAAAAACGATGGGGAAAGCTGGTGATACGCGTTATGGACATGCACGATATCCGGCCGGAACTCGTCGAGTGCTTTCCTCATCAGCCGCCGCGTCTCGAAGGACCAGAAGAGCCGTCCAATGCCTTTGAGAACATGCCACGAATTCCCCGCGTCCCCTTCCGCGAATCCCGCACGACTCACGAGATAGGTCGGATATCGACTCGGAAGATTCTTCGGGTGATCCATGGAAAATACCGCGACCTCGTGGCCCTCGGCAGAAAGCGCCTCGATGACATCGAGAAAATGACGCTCCGCTCCGCGCCGTTCATGGAAGAATTTATTGACTTCGAGTATGCGCATATCTTTCGAAAAAGAGCCGAAAAAAGTCCAGCTGTCGACAATGATGGTGCCGTTGTCCCTCGGTATCGTATCATCGCGCGACTTCATCCGCCATATCGGGAAGCGCGCGCGCCAATCCGAGCGTCATCCAGAAGAACATTCCGAGCAAGTTCGTCTCCAGGTACGGTTGAGAAAAGAATACCATACCCTGAAACAGGAGCAGTCCCAACAAGACGGTCTTGGCCCCGTTGAAAAAAGGTATCTGTGAGCTGGAACGCAAAAGTTTCGCGACCAACGAGACGAGAAACGTGGCGAAGGCCGTCGCTCCGAATATGCCGGTCTGGATGAGCAGTGCCAGCCAGGAATTATGCATATCGCGGACCTCAACGTACTGCCGGTAATCGCCGAGCTCCACGGGTACGCTCGCGCCGAATCCGATACCCGAAAGCGGATGTTCCGAGAAACGCGAAAGAGCGCTTCCCCACACCGCCTCGCGCCATGCGAGACTCTCGTCCGTCCCGCTGCCGATGGAAAGGACCCGCTCCCGTATGATGGAAAACGCGTTTCCGATCGGATTCCCGATCAGGTTCTCGGGAATCGAGGAAATGATCGCGAGCGCGAGGATCAAGACCGTCACAAGCGGGAGCGCCAGTTTAAGCGTGAATCGCACAAGCGTCTTTCCTATGAGCTTCGGAGACAACAGCATCGCCAACGTGAACGTCACCGCGATACCGATCCACAAATGCCGCATGAGCGACAAGATGATACCCGCCGACAGTATCAGGACGAACGTATATCGCCACCGGGAAGATTCGTTTTCCGTATCCCGGTCCTCCGTCCGATAGGACATGTACGGCAGGAAGAGAAGCACGACGATAAGCCCGAGCGAATAATAAAACGCGTGCGGGAATGCGAGGAATCGGGTCCCCGGTGTGGAGAGTGGCGTGTATTCCGTCCACAGTCCGCCACCGCGGACGATTCCGATCAGTAGGAATATCCCGGCGGTCGCGACGGCGGAGAGGAAGATCTTCGCGACCATCCACACATCCTTCCAACTCCGGACCAGGACAGCGGTCGCAAAATAGAGCATTCCGTAGAAGACATAGTTCTTCCAGGTGGAAAAGGCGGTCGCGAGTCCCTGATCCTTACCGAGCCCGATCAGTCCGACAATGAATACCGCCGTGACGATGCCGAAGAACAGAAGGAGCAGCCGATCCACGGTAACGAACCGGAACCGAAGTCTCCCGTCACGGACGAAGAGCAGGAATGCCGAAAGGAACACCGGCGCGAGGATAAGGTCGAGCGGATAGAGCTTGTAGGTCGTTTCGCCGACCGTGAGAGGCATAAGCGTGAAGAACCGCTCGAAGAGGATGGCCGTCACAAGCGATGCCGCCAGACCCGACCGCGGATAGAGGAACGCGAGGAAGGCGGCTGGGATGACCGTCGCGAGAAATATCGGCAACGAGAAGCCGGCGACCGCGTTCACCGCCGCGTCCACCGAAAGCAAGATGATGAGAAACGTGAACGCGAACGTCTCCGCCCGCTTCGCATCCCGAAAAAATGGCGACTGAATCATAAGAATATCCGTCATTCCCGATCATTACGACCTGAAATGATACTACATTCCTATTAAAAAGTCAAGCCCTCAGTGATTAACACAAAGGGCTTGAAAAGAACAGGAGGGAGGCAGGCAGGCTGGTTGTCAGTTGGTTGCTGGAGCAAGCGCGGCTCCGTCATGAGCACGACCGCCATATGCACGAGTCGGTTCTGAACGGACACCCTCTGCATACTTATAGCTCGTCCCATCTTCGACGAATGCCCAGTTGCCGGCCAGGTCTACATAATTGAACCAGCGCTGTGAAGCGGGTTCAAATTTGACGATACCACTCCCCTGCGGCACAATCCGCTTAATCCCTTTTCCACCATAGATCTCAACACGAGCAGGCACATGTCCTGCGGGGAATGTCAGCACGGCTACATCGCCGGCTTCGACCACACAGGTCGGGCGGGCGGATTTCGGCACATCGACTGTCTCTGCAAGTGATGCGGGCACTCCGGCGAACAGTAGTGCGGAAGCAAGCAGGATAGATTTCAAAGTCTGTTTCATGATACGGTCCCTCCCAGGACGTACGATTTCTGATTATTTTAATTTACTTTATCTTCAATATTCCCCTTTCCTCAAGAAATAGGCCTCTTCTCTCGGGTTCAAGTGGAACGCTCCATCTTAGCGCAAAATAGACATTTTGTCAAGTGTAAAAAATACCTTAATATAAGGGAATATTTACTACTACAAATGATGGGCATTCTTCTCACGGATTTCGCCCCCGAATACCGGAGCGAACTCTGAACGCCCGCTATCAATGAGAGAAATTATCCGGAAAAACAGAAAAGGAGGGTGCTATTATAAACACCCTCCTGAACTTTTCTCATCCGTGAAGCATGGGCTGTGTCATCGCGTTGCGAAGCACGTCCTACTCCCCAGTATTCAGTATTCTGTCTATTCGAATGCGTCAAGTGGCACATCATCACCTTGCGGTGCCTGCCGCTGATCCTGCGAAGGCTGTTCAACGGATACGGGTTCCGCATGGAACGCTTCCGGATCCGCCACCTTCATATCCGCCCCGACATACTCCGGTTCATCACCGACGATGCCCAGCTTTTCCACCGATGTCTGACGCTTCTCGCAATCCTTCGCGCGAAGCACTCCGCCGAGTTCGACGCGAACGAATCCCCCGATCGTAAATAGATCGGCACGACTGATGTCATGATAGAATTCATCCGGTTTGTTCAGCGGGATGGAAACCCTTGGTCCGAACATCAGCCAGTTCTGATACCGCACTTCCGGCGTAAGGTTGAGATAATTCAACCGATCCCAATACTGATGGGATACACCGAGAATCCCGCGAAGTGCCCAGTCTTCATCGAACGAATACTGTGCAATCGCGTTCACGTTCCAAGAACTGCGGTTTTGTGGCGTGTCTCCGCTCCAGGTGGAACGGATTTTCCCGTCGAAATACTTCCAGTATTCACCTGTGAAACCGAAGAGCCAGTCCTCACTTTTGCGCTCGTATACCTCCGCATACAGACCGAACTTCTTTCCGGTCTGAGACATATTGTATACGCCGTTCCCTCCCGTCACGTAATCGTTTGGAAGATAACGGGCCTTGATACCCCATGCCGCGGGAAGTTCGACGGTCTGGCCAAATTCGTCGGTCTGTTCCTTCAGGTAATCCCTCCGGAGCACGACTTGTGGGCCAATACCGCTACGTTCATGCCAGGTATAGGACGAGGTTTTTGACTCTCCATCACCCCACATCCCATAGAATCCTCCACCGACCGCATAGCCGTCACCGAGCGGGATAAGGACATCCCCTTCGGCATACTGCCAGTTGCCGTGGGCGAGGTTGTTGCTATAGAGACCTGCACCTGCGATAAGCTCCCACTTCAGGAGCTCATTTCCCACGTTTTCCTGCGGGATGGCCGATATCGGTTGCTGATTCTCAGTAACCGTCTCTGCCATCCTTTCGGCCTGTTTCGCAAGCATCCTGCCGAGTGCTACGTTGCCACAGACATTCGGCATGACTACCCACTGATCATTGATCTTCATCGCAGTCAATCCGCCATTCTTCAGCGGATTTTTTGACTTCAGATCTCCATGATAGCGGATGATCTTTCTTCCACCGATCATGTAACCATCCGTCATATCGAGCCGTGTACTGTCATTGACTGACGCAATCAGACGACCATTTTCATCTGCTACGAAACGTCCGTTTACCGGAGCATTTTTCAGCCGATTCCAAAGTACGACTGATTCGTCACGACCAAGGCCTTTCACAGCGGTACGAAGTGCCAAGGGACCCTTGTTGGGCCACGGGCGTAACTTGTCTGCACCCGCGTTCCATAACAGGTCGCCCTTGATTTCCTTCCGAACGAATCCGGAAGTAACCGCTGTTTTCGATTTTCCGACCCGCGGGCTCACTCCCTGAGGAAGTGCGATCCGCTGACCTGGCCGGATGATCTTTTTCAGATCGATCTTGTTCAGTAAGGCCACCTTTCGGCAGTCTTTACCGAACAATCTCAATAGCTGATCACCCGGTTTGACGACATAGTATGCCGTCGCCGTTTTCGCAGTCGCATCCGCCACCCGAACCCCGCACAACACGGAGAGCAGGAGCAACACGACCACCGCTTTCATGTTTTTCATTTTGTCCCGCCTCCTGCGGGGGGTTTTATTGTTTGCAACATCCTCCGTACGTCCTTTTGCCGCTGTGCCTCAAGGATCATCATATTGATCCCCTGCTTCTGCCGGGACTGTACGGACTGATAATCAAGCCCTACCGATTTGACCCCGAATGCCCGGATAAAATCCATGGCGATTCCGATCGTCGAACTCACGTAATCCAGCGGACTCACGGCAAGATTCGCCGATGAAGTGAGCTTCTCCCAGTATCCGTACTGCGGATTGATTCCCGCGAGGTACTTCACATCCTGTTCGGAAAACGGTGTCGCAAGCGGTCCGGACGGCGTCTTATAGACATCCCAGTGACCGATCGCTTTCCTCATTCCCGTCACAAGTCGACATTCACTGAGTGGTGTTCCATACGTGGCGCATATCTGCGCGCGATACCGCTCGGAATTCAAGGCTTTCTTCTCGTCGAAGCCTTCCATCCTTTCGCCCTTGAGCGAATACGCTTCAGCGAAGAGCGTCGAATAGGTCTGCACCCGGATATCGCTCCGTCGATCTTTGATACCCTCGACAATCACGATATACCGCCGAGCGCCGCCGATAAAGCCGGCATCGATCGCATAAGCAGGATATTCCCGCCCATCCGATCCGACCGCATGGGCCTGATACCTGATTCGAAGTGCATCGAACTCGGAGAACCACGTCGCAACCTGCGGGACATCACCCAATACGGCGACGAAATTCCCGGTCCGGATATCTTCCGTGTACGGAATACCGGAGAGCATCACGGGGTCGACTGTCATCTTGCAGACAATCTCGGACTTCTCGTTCCGCAAATCGACCGAATTCGGACGTGACGTCGCGCACCCACCCAAAATAGCAAGCAGTACGACGGACAACCGAACCATATATGTTTTCAGCAGTTTCATACGAACTGCCCTCCTTTATTTTGTGAGTTGAGATTAAATACGTCTATATCTATGTGTGTGTGCCGTCTATGAGGGTGTAGACCGAATACAATGAATACTTATTGTAAAAAAAACTCGTGAGGATGCTCGACATCGTCGATACCGGTCCTCTCGTTCGGGCGGGAACGATCCCCGCCCGAGGAGAGAGGATCGATAGACTTACTCCGTCCGCCGAAACGCCGTCCCACGACTGAGGGAGAACTCGGCACGAAGGAACGCGAACAGGAGTGAGGCGAGGAATCCGCCGAAAAAGCCACTGCCGACCGCGATCAAGGCCTTGGCCAAACCAGGATTCCGTTCCGCGATCGGACCAGAAAGGATACTGACCGGGACATTGTGGTCCCCGGTACCAAGCAGGATGCCGTTCTTCTCGGTAAAGACCTGCGACACGGCAAGCGACACCTTCTGTCCCTCGGTAAGATTGTCATCGGAAATCGTCACGCTGATGATACCAAGATCGAGACGCTTCTCGACCCGGACCATACGCTTCCACGCGGCTAGGCGTTGGCTCTTGTCCTGCGGAAGGAAAGACTGGTCGACTTTTCCCGTATCAATGACGGCCGAAATGAACCGCTCACTTCCGGCGACTTCAGTGAGTACCTGGCTCATGTATTCAGCCGACCGGGTAAGCGTATAATAATCCTGCGTCTGCGCATTCTCCTGGCTAATGAGATAATCGGTCCTGACGCTGTATCGGGGACCGAAAGAGATGATCGCCACGAACGCAAGGCCCGCGAAGACGAGTCCGGCAAGCACGGAGGTACTGACTTGTTTCCTAAGAAACGGAACGATCGTATGATCCATACTGTCATTGATGCGATGATTACCGTCGACCGCGGTGAATGACGCCTGAAGACGCACTCTCCCGTATATGGTCTGACTGGCTATCATAATGCAAAAACGATTTTTTGTCAATAGCTCGCGCGTAAACAAAAAAGAGCCTTCTTTCAGCTCTTTTTGAGTCCTTTCTTTTCCGACGAACGTACCCGCGTATGAAATGGGAAAAATGACTATCTAACGGATAGATACTTACATCTCCTCGGCGACGCGCGGGGCGAGTTTGTTGTAGGAAAAGATGCCGAGGCCGAAGAATATCGCGACCGTAAGGAAGAAGACGGCACTCTTCCACGGGTCTGCGAAGTGGGCATTGATGAGCGCCTCTTTGGAGAAGTGGATAATGAAGGCCATCGGATTGATAAGCAGGACCTGCTGGACCCAGGCCGGCATCTGCTGGAGCGAATAGAAGACCGGCGTCGCGTAGAAGAGGATCTGTAGCAGGACTTCCCAGATCATCGAAAGGTCACGGAACCGGACGAACAACGGCGCGGTAAGGAGCGCGAACGCGAGCACGATGGCATAGATGAGAACGGAAAACAGGAGGAAGAGCAGGATCGCCGGGATGGTCGGCATGAAGCGGTTCCAGGCGAAAAAGACGACCACGACCACGAGGTTCATCACGTAGATCATCGCGGCATTCAGGGTCGATGCCATGATGATGGTCCAGCGCGGGATATAAATCTTCGTCACGAGCTGGGACTTCCCTACCAAAGCCTGCATACCGGCGCTCGTCCCCTCGGAGAAGAAGTTGAACATGAGGATGCCGACGAGAAGCTGAAGGGAATAGTGCTCCATCCCCTGCGCGCGGTTCGCGAAGATCGACGTGAAGACGAAATTAAGAATCGCGAACGTAAGAAGCGGCTTGAGCAACGCCCAGATATACCCCAAAAACGACCCCTGGTAACGGAGCTTGAAGTCGGTCTTGGCGAGCATCCAGATAAGCTCGCGATAGTTCTCGTGCTGCCTCATGTGTTCCAGACTAACATGGAAAGTATCCCGTCGCAACGGGGGAAAATATGGGGAGATCGACCCATACGCTATTCCCGATGGTTCCTCCGCCACAAGACGAACGCGATACCGAGGACCAGGAAGAATCCTGCAACGGTCGCGACGACTACCCAGATAGGATATGATTGCTGTTGGGCGGCCGCGGGAGGCATAGACGCGGGATGAGAAACCGTGTTATCCGACGAGGGCAACGGCAGCGGGTTCACCGCCGGAATCGCACCGCTCTTGTAGAGGATCGGCGTTCCGGACGGATCCTTTATGATTCCGTTGTTCTTATCGAGCAATGCCTGCGTCTGCGGGCTGTATTTCACGTTCCCGGAAGCACAGTCGGAAAGACAGGTATTGATATTCTCGCCCTTCTCGTACTCGCAGATACCGTTCGCATTACAGGTCACGAAATCCGCAAGACTCCCTTCAAGAAGAACCTCCCCGGTTCTAACCAAAGTGAGTTGGAACCGATTCACGATACTGAAATACGGGACCTCGAACGAATTCTTACCTTGCGGAATATCGAAGTGCGTGGAAACCGCTTTCGCCCCGCTCACATCGAACATATCGAGACTGTACGGACCGACATGTATCGCATGCGAAAACTCTGAAAATGAAAACGCGGGATCGTCGATTTTCGAAACTGATTTGGGTACGGATGTATCAAACATGATCTTCTCTCCATTTCGTTCAAAATGAAAAACGAAAACATCCTCGGCAGAAGCCTTGGATAGCGGGATCAACACGAAGAGAAGCGATACCGCGACAACCAGACCAGAACGATAGTTCATAAGAATGCCATTACTATTTGCAACTGTTAAGGTATCTCTCAACGCGACCGCAGTAATCATTCGTCGTATGCGCACAATCATCCGGTACTCCGCGATTCCAACAACAAGCGACTTTTCGGATATCGGTAATGGTGCAATTGTGTTTACTATTATCATTTATAAGCCATGCCGTGCAGTTCATATCGAGTGTAATGTCGTTCTGTATCTTCGTACAGGTTTCAGTCGGCGTACCGGTAATTCCGCATTTCGTTCTATTCGCCGGCAACAGCTGACCGTATCCGCATGAACCCTTCCCATCACTCGAGACGGATTTATTACATCCCTCTCCTCCTGCAATGATCGAAAGCAGGATGTTGCCCGGAACGCCGAAAGTATTCCCATTGATAGCACCGACGATCGAGGTATCCGTGGCGCATTTTCCGGTCGTACAGGTGGTGGCGGCGCCGCCACCGTTCGCGGCGGTCGTAGCGCCGTTACCGGGAGCGACATAGGTTCCGGCAGCAGTCGTTCCGGCCGTCGATTTCGTACTGCATTCGAAAACGAATCCATTCACTCCCTTAAACGTGACTCCTACCCCGAGATCGTTCTTCGCATTGAAGATATAGAACATGACCAAGTTGACGATAAACCATGCGAACAGCACGATGACGATACCCATAAGAGTCGTCTTGATGCCGTTCTTGGCCAAGGTAATCATTTTCTCGTCACCGGCCGAAACGACATAGACGATACCCATCGCCGTGATGACCGCAAGGCCGATGAATACCATGATATCACGGATGATCTTAATGATGTTGCTGATGCCGGTAATGAAGTGACAAAGCGTACACGGGCATTGTGACGATCCACCACATGGCACGAGTCCCGAACTGGCATCGACACAAGCGATACCTCCCGCAGCAGATCCCGGTGTTGTCACAGGCCCTGGTGTTGGCGGAGTAGCTGAGCCAAGAGCTGTCTTTACTGCGGTAGCTAGGGTTGAATAGCTTTGCGGATGTATTCCATCCGAACCAGCAGTAAAAGGAACCGTAGCATCACCGTAAGAAGCCGCTATTCCTTGTATAACTGCTTTCATTGCCGCATCATTCGGCAAAATCCAGACAGTTTTAGCGCTTGGCTGCTTGTCACGAATTGCTCTTAGGTAGGATTGTTGTTGTGCGGCGGTAAAGTTTTGACCTACATCATTACTCCCTGCAGAAATCACCATTTGAGTGAACGTACCCGAGCCATCGAATCCTGCTATGGCTTTCGAAGTGGCACCCACGACCGCTGACGTCTTCGTCGGTGTAAGCTGAGCGGCAGTCCCTACAGCAATACTATCGCCGATGACCAAGAGCGTCTCTGCAGCAGATACAGTTAAAGGACTCATCAAAAAAACAAATACTCCGATGAAAAGACTCGAAAGAAAAATTCTCATATGATAAAGTTTCACTTTCTCTTGAATAACACAAAAAGTCTATAGTATCCATCCGGCTAATTATACCACAACCCGATCATCATTGGAAACGGGCGGCAGAATGATACCGCTGGTACCACGCGACGAACTTCGCGATCCCATCGTAAATACGCGTCGAGGGCGCCCAGCCAAGCTCGCGGAGCTTCGAGATGTCCGCGACCGTCCGCGTCACGTCGCCTTGCTGCATCGGTTGCATCCGCTTTATCGCCTTCTTCCCGGCGTGCCGTTCCACCGCGGCGATGTAATCCGAGAGCGCCTCGTCCCGGTCTCCGCCGATATTCATAATACTCCCCTCCGGCAGATCGGCATCAAGCGTCGTAAGCGTTCCGGACACAATGTCGTCGATATACGTGAAATTCCGACGCATGTCTCCGCCGTTATAGAGGTCAATCGGTTTCCCCTCGATGATGTTTTGCACGAATTTATACACGCCCATGTCCGGCCGACCCCACGGCCCGTACACCGTGAAGAACCGTAACCCGGTCGTCTTGATCCCGTACACGCTCCCATAGACATACGCCAGAAGCTCCGTCGCCTTCTTGGTCGCCGCATAGACCGACACGGGATGCTCCACCGGGTCGGATTCCGAGAACGGGATTTTCGCATTCTCGCCATAGACGGATGAGGACGACGCGTACACGAAATGCTTCGTACCGTACTTCCGGGCGCATTCGAGCATATTGAGCGTTCCCATCACGTTCACGTCGGCATACAATTCGGGCCGCTCGAGCGAATACCGCACCCCTGCCATCGCTGCCAGATGAACGATCTTTTCCGGCTGTTCCTTCTCAAAGACGGTATCAAGAAACGCCTTGTCACGGATATCACCCTCATACAGGCGGAACTTCCCCTCGTATCCGCCAAGGAATATCGAAATCCGGTCGCGCTTGAGCTGCGGATCGTAGTAGTCGTTGAAATTGTCGATGAGTATCGGAGTATCACCACGGTCCATCAGCGCCTTGGCCACCGCTGACCCGATGAATCCGGCCCCGCCGGTCACGAGTATGTTCATATGCCTTTATTGTTGAATGATTTCATTATCATGCCATTTCTCAATTATACACTCCCTGTAAGGCTGTCTTTGCGAGCCCGTACTCGGGCGTGGCAATCCAGTATTTATGGCAGAGATCTGGACCGCCACAGATTTCCGAAGACGAAAATCTTCGCGGAGACGGAGGAAACGGGGAGGTCTTATCTTGGGAATGGTATCTCATTGTTGGATTGATACACGGCTACATTGTTCTGTTGCTACACCGTTTGTTACATTGTCTCATTATTTCATTGTCGAATCAATCCATCCGATGCTCGTCCATCCATTTCTCACTCATTAACTGTAACCCTAGAAAACAACGCTTATGGCTAAAGAGAGCCATACTTACTTAGACATTAGCGCCGAACATTGACAAGTATGTTATCATGGTGTATAATACATTTTACAAAGGATAGTAGTGATAGTCGGCCAAAAAATTTATCAGGGGGAAATATGCTGGACAAGCTCTTTTCAAATTTCGAATGGTATCGTCGTTGGACACGGGATAACTGGGTCCTTGTTGATACCGGCAAAGTCACAATGTGGCTCCGCGGCAATTCCGCAAAGATAGCGCGGACACACAGCTATACATTCGTCCGTATGGACGCAGAGTAACCTTGATACCACCGCCTTTTGACCTTCACGAAATGAAATCGTGAAGGTCGTTTTTTTATGTCTCAATAACCTTGATATCTTTCGGGAGATCACCAAACGTCACTTCGATGACTTCAATCGGATGAACCGTTTCCGGGCTTTTGCAATCCATTCCCCTGAAATTATCAAATTTATCCTTATCCAGAACGTACACATAACCGGTCTTGTGTTTCGCCCGCTCCATCAACACTCGGTCGGCTACGAAAAGCAATTGGTTGGCATTATTGATTCCCATCCCATTCTCGAATTCCTTGCCATGTATCAATGACCTGAAAATGGCGCAATCGGCGTACGTGCTCGCGAAAACCGCCGGTTCGCCATCGTTCTCGTGTCGACCTGTCTCCTCATTATAGCCACAGGCCTGATGCGGTTCCAAAGCCTCGACACGTTCGTACGAACCATGAAAGACATATTTTCCTTCTTTTTCCAAGGACAACAGTCGTTCGCGTGCGGCGCTTATCTGTTCCTTATTGTTCGGCTGATCGAAATTCATAGGTTATCGACAAAATACATTTGAATTCAGATTTCGACTCCGTACTGCAGTCGAAATCCAATACACCGATACAAACCTTACATTGGAAATTGATTAATATCACCTGCTCCCCTTTCGGAGGGGAGCTCCTGAGTCTTCGAGGGTGAGGGGTGGGAGAAATTCCATATATCGCCACGCTGTGGCCTCGACACAAGTCAGTTCCCTGCCCGCTCATCCCTACAAGCGGGTCCGCTCACTTCGCCTTGCGGTGATGTAGCGGATTATCTGCTATCTGACTCGTGCTATCGCTTCTTTCAGATATTCCACATATTCCCCGTCATCGGCGTCCGTCGTCACGTACCTGGAAAGAGCGGTTTTTCGAGCCTGCTCACCGATGCGCTTCCGAAGATCGGAATCGGTGATGAGACGTTCAAGCTTCTCCTCCCACTGCGCTTCGTCTGCGGCCACGAACCCGTCCACGCCGTCCGTGATCGCCTCGCGATACGTCTGCGTAGCGCACGCGACCGTCGGCACCCCGAGAATGCCAGCCTCAAAAAATTTCAGCTCGGATTTCCCCTCACAGAACGGATTGCCGATTTCAAGTGGCGCGATGATGATATCCGTCCGGGCAATATTTCCAAAATGCTGTTTCCGTGGAACATAATGCATCCGCTCGATCCGGTCAGGAAACGCATTGAATCGGTCATCGATAGTGAGCGGTCCGACGAGCAGCAATCGAAGGTTCGAATACTTCTCGAGCAAGCGCAGCAGCACTAAGGCGACAGTTCCGAAATCCTTATCGTGCCCGAGCGAGCCGCTGAAATAGCCGATCGTCACCGTATCGCGCGCTCCCGACGCGAGTCGCGCCATGCGCTCCTCGTAAAGCGGGGCTACGGTTTTCACGTCCGACTCGGGAAGTCGGTTCGGGATCACGAAGACGCGTTTCCCTTTCGTGCGGAGTTCGTCGGCGATGAACGAGGTCGAGGTCGTCGCCACCTTCACGTACGGATCGGCGAGGATCTCGCCACCGACGCCGTGTTCGTAGAGTTTCCGCTCGAGCGCGTTCATCACCCGCCAATAATCCATGTGCTTGAGGTACTTCGGATCATAAACAAGGTCGTCCGTCTCGAAGATAATCTCCTTCCCCTGCTTCTTGATTTCGGCGATGAGCTTCGCGACTGACGGCGTGAAAAGCACGCGATGAAAGACAAACACGGAAAATTTGTCCGCATACGACGAAAGGCGGGGGTTGTCCTGCACCGTGACTGACGAGGTGATACCGCGAAAGCCGATCTCCTCGGCCACATGCTTTGTCCGGAACCGGGCGCTGTCCCCCACCCCGCCGGTGATAAACAACACGTCCGCCGGACGAACGCGTCCAAAGAGTGCGAGTCCCGCCGGGACGATGCGTTTCATCCCATGCACGAACCCCTCGCGCCGAAGCGTGTGCCATGCCTTACCGATCTTGATCAAGAATAGTTTCATATATTTCTATCGATTCGTTGTCTCATGGTCGGATGGTTCTCATTCCCAAACCCATCTTCCAACGAACGGGTATCATTCGGCTTCTTTTAAAATATTCCTAAAGATTTTTTCAAGCTTTTCCCCCGTCTTATCCCAGGTAAAATCCTGTACCTGGAGCCAGTTCTCGCGACCAATATCGTCCCACGATTCCTGTTTCCCGGCAAGAGCAACAATCGCGGCCGCAAGTGCTTCAGGTGTGTTCGTGGCCACATACGCCCCCCAATCGCCGAGATAGTTCCGATTATTCGGCGTATCAAAACAAACGACTGGAAGTCCGGCAGCCATATATTGAAGCATTTTCCCACTTGCCTGACCAGTATCCTCATGCTTCGGATCGATCGCGATATCACTCATGCCGAGAATGTCACCGATGGAAAAATATGGGAGTGGTGAAACGACCGTCACACGACTGGCTGTCACTCCGTATTTCGAAAGGAGCGGATCAAGCAGGTCTCTCGGAAATCCGGCCAACACGAAATGAAGACCGGCATCGGAGCGAAGCGCGACGGGGATCGATCGGACAAGCGTCTCCACCCCCTTGTTCGGTATGAATGCGCCCGTATAGACCGCTACCGTCATATCGTTCGCGATTCCGTACCGGTCCCGGATCCGACGACGCCCATCGGCGTACAGTGGCGAGAGATCCCGCGCGCCGTCGAGAACCGTCTCGACGATTCCCTTTTTCCGGACAGCCGATATCTCTTCCGCGCTCGCCCACGAACTCGCCACGGCCGCATCACACATGTCCTCAATCCAGGATTCGATCATACGGAATATGCCACGAAGCAGGCTTCCACGGAGATATGAATGTGAGACCATCTCGCGCGTCAGGCTTCCTTGAAAATCCGCAACGAGCTTTGGCCGCTCCCCGTGCAGACGAAGCAATAACGATGCGACCCAGGCGATCGCCACGCCCTCGTGGATATGCGCATGAATAACGTCCGGATGGAATTCGCGTGCGAGCGTATACGTCTTGCGGATGAGAAGCAGGTCGAGGACTATTTTCTGCCAGTCCGGACCGGCCTCGAGCTTGCGATACCAAAAAAGCAGGCGACGGATACGTCGTACCTCGATGCCGGGATTTTCGGATACCGGAATATCGCTCCCGATATGATAGGTCGCGATCTTCACCTCGTGACCGCGACGAACAAGCGCCCGTGCCTCCTCGAGGATGCGTATATGCATCCCGCGGTCGGCAAAAAACGGGGTCGGAGCGACCATGAGTATCTTCAGGGATGGTCCCGTGTCGTTCAGCATGCCGTTTCGGAAAAGGGTATACTACTGCAGGTCCGATCCAGTGATCGTCAGAACCCCTCCTTCAGCGACCTCCCCCGATATCACCTTGCGCGCGACCACGTCCTCGATGTGATCCTCGATATACCGATTGAGAGACCTCGCCCCGAATACCGGTTCGTATCCGCGCGTGACGATTGCTGCCGGGACATCCGACGCGAAGGAAAGGGAGATGTTTTTCTGTTTCTTGATACGTCCGGCAAGCGCGGTCAGCTTGATGCCGACGACGCTTCCGAGTTCGTCCGGTCCGAGCGGAGCGAAGAAGATGATGCCGTCGAAACGGTTCATGAATTCCATCCGGAACGTGCCGTTCTTCGCGATGTCGGCGATCACCTCATTTCGGGCCTGTTCCGTCGTCGCTCCGTGCCCGAGCAGCTCGGAAATAAGGAGCGAGCTCGCGTTCGACGTGGCGATAATGATGCACTTGCGAAAATTGATCTTCTTCCCGAATCCATCCGTCGCGGCTCCCTCGTCGAGAATCTGCAGGAAGATGTCGAGGACCTTGGGATACGCCTTCTCGATCTCGTCGAGCAGCACGACCGAGAACGGGTGTTCCTTCATGACGCCGGCCAACCGGCCCTCTTCGCCCGAGACGCTCGAACCGAGCAGACGTTCGACGGAATCCGGCGTCTGGTATTCGCTCATGTCGAATCGGATCATCCGTTCTTCGTCTCCGAAATACGCTTCCGAAAGCGCCTTGGCGGTCTCGGTCTTGCCGACACCGGTCGGACCGAGGAAGAGGAACGAGCCGATCGGGCGCTTCGGGTTCCCGAATCCGGCACGTGCACGACGAAGCGCCTCGGACACCTGGCGCACCGCATCGGCCTGGCCGATGACGCGAAGGTGAAGCACCTCCTCGAGCTTGAGCAGGCGTTCCTTCTCATCTTCACCGAGCGCGCCGACCGGCACTCCGGTCTTGATCGAGACGAACGCCGAGACCGTTGCCGGCGTGATATACGGTCCGTCCGGTTCGGTCTGCCAGCGGATTAGCGTTTCTTGCATAAGGTCGAGCGCCTTTTCCGGATACGGCGAATCCCAATCATACTGTCCCGAAAGCTCGACGATGGACTGAAGCGCTTTCCACGTAAAGACCGGCCGGAAACGTTCCGTCGCAACGAGCACATTAAGCAGTACCCGGAGCGTGTTTTCGGCATCGGGCTCGCGCAGATAGACCGACTCGAAAAATTTGAATATCTGTTCGTCGCGGTGCACGAGCGCGTTATACCTCGCGTTGCCGATGGTACCGATCACCTGAAATGTCGGCGAGGCAAGGAACTCCGCAAAAATCGGCGCGAGGTTCGGACGACCGGTCTCACCGCCAAGAAAAGCATCTATATTCTCGATGACCAAGACGACGTTCCCGGCATTGGCAGCCTCATAAAACAGGGAGCGGATGGAATTGTCGAGGTCGATACCACGATTCACCGCATCCCCGACGGCTATACCGAGGTCAAGGAGCAGGAAGCGGAGGTGCTCGAATTCCGGCAGGTCGCCCTCGCGGATCTTCCGTGCGAGCGAATGAACGAACGTCTTCTTGCCGATGCCGGGATCGCCGATGAGGAGGAAGCTATTCTGCCCGGGGCGGCGCATCACGAGCGTCGAAAGGCGGAATTCATCCTCCCGACCGAAGAGGTGCAACCGGGAATATTCAGAGTAGTCCGCTTTCGAGAGGTCCGAGGAATACCGATCGAGGTGCACCGTGAAGCCGTACTGCCATCCCCGACCGATCGGGACGGTCTTGCGGAGATTCTCCCACAGGAACGGCTGGAGTTTTTTGGCACGAAGTTCGGCGGCCAGGGTCTCGTATGCGACGATATCGTCGAACGTTTCCCGGGAAAGGTTGAGTACGGACAACTTCCGCTCGAGTGCCTCGTCGCTTTCCCATTCCTCACGGCGAAAATCTTCCGGCCGGATACCGAGCCGGTCCAGGATACGCGGAAACCACTTCGTCGCGAAGAGTTCGCTCCGGTTGCGTGGCAAGACGACATCGCTTCCATGAAAGAGGAGAATGAACAGCGGAAACAGGAATGACGGCGCAGAAACAAGAATCACGATCGAACCGGCGGTGCCAAGCGGCCCGCGAATAATCATCAGGGCCGAGAAAACGAGAAACACCGGAACACCCAGGAACCAACCTGGGAGTGCGAGCGCACCGATGACGGCACCAAGGGCAAGCACGACGATTCCGGCCGATAAGACGATGACGCGCACGATGAACCCCATGAAACGCGAAAAGATGTTCATGAGGAAACGGTTCAGGGTCTTGCCTATCTCGAGCCCAAGCCAATCCTTCGGCGAGATGTCACGCTTCCAAGGTGAGACGAGGGTCGTTGCCAGTTCGAGAAAGTTGAAGCGTCGAAGAAAGTACCGCATCAGGTTTGTCCACGTCGAAAACAGCAGACGAGGCCCTTTCACGGCATACCAGTAGATGAACGAGAACGGGAATAGCATGAGTGCGATGAACCGAGACACTCCGACAAAAGTGTCGGCGTGGCCCTTCCGAAATACATGTCCATATCATACCAGGAACGGACCGCGTTCGCAAATTGAAAAACATCGGCTTTTCAGATATACTATACGTGTCATGAAACACGATACCGATATCCACGAATCATCCGATCGCTTCGCATATTTCGCGCTCGGATGCATCTTTTTCTCCTGGTCAGCCTACGCCCTGGCGTCTGCAGGTGTTTTTTCGCACCTTGCCGTGATCATGCTTTCCATTATCTCGGTAGTCGCAATAGCAATCCTCTTTCTCCGATTCATCGTGAGTGAATCGATCGTCGCAAAAGCTGTCACCGCGTTCGTGATCGCGTATGCCGTCCTCTTATTGTACGGCTCCACGCCCACCATCTTCTCGGGTCGGGACCAAGGATCCGTCGCGGAAGCGGCAATCGAGCTTTCCCAGAACGGAAATCTGACCTTCTCCTCACCCGCGATCGACACGTTCTTTTCGATATACGGCCCAGGCAAGGCACTTAATTTCCCCGGCTTCGCCTATACCGCGGACGGATCACTTCAGTCCCAATTCCCCACAAGCTCCATCTCCTGGCTTGGCGCTTTCCATTCACTCTTCGGGTTGTCCGGCCTCATCATAGGAAACGGGGTCCTGCTCGTCCTTTCGCTCCTGACGCTCTTCGTCCTTGTCCGGCTGCTCGGTGGCGAGACCGCCGCGGTCGGATCGGTCCTCATCGCTACCGCATCATTCCTCCCCTCGTGGTTCGCGAAGTTCACCCTTACCGAAAACCTCGCGCTTTTCCTCTTCCTCTCGCTTTCTCTCTCCATCATCCTCTTCCTCAAGAACCCCAGTCGGACACACCTGCTTGCCGTTCTTCTTTCCGGAACCCTGCTCGCCGTCACCCGCATCGAAGGACTCCCTCTCCTTGCGATCGTTTTCGGCATCCTGTTCCTCTCAAAGTCCGGCCGCGACTTTTTTAACGCCCGACCATCCTTCCTTCGCACGATGCCGCTTATCGCGGTCTTAAGTGTGCTCGCTCTCGACCTCCTCAGCGCTCTCCCGCGCTATACCTCCCTCGCGAAGGCTCTGCTCCAAAACGTTTCCCATGTCGGCACCGGATCCGGTATCGCGGATCGTCTCTTAACGGCAATTCCTCTTTGGGGTTTGTTCATCCCGTACGGACTGCTCCCCGTCATCATCCTCGGTCTCATCGGCGTCGCCATACTCCTCGTCCGCAAGGAACGACTCGCACTCATACCAGTCCTCCTCGCGTTCCCCACATTCCTCTATCTCGTCGATCCGAACATCTCGGCCGATCATCCATGGATGCTCCGGCGACTCCTCTTCTCGGTCTGGCCGGTCCTCCTCATCTCGTTTTCGGTCGGGCTGTCATCGATATTCTCCAACCGTGGCACATTCGGAAAACGGATAATCCTCGCAATTTCAACCCTCGTCGCGCTCTCGGGCATATTCCCGACAATATCCACGTTCGCCTTCTCGGAAAATGGAAAATTGACCAACGAAACCCGTGAGCTTGCCTCACTGATCGGTCCGCGGGACTTGATTTTGATCGACCGGGACGCGACCGGCGACCCGTATGCCATACCGGCCGGACCGCTCCGTTTCCTCTTCGGAAAGAACGCTGCCTATTTCTTCAATCCGGAAGATTTTGCGAAAATACCGAAAGACCGGTACGATCATATATATCTGCTTTCCCCCGCCGATAACCTCGGCCAGTGGAGTGCATTACCTGCCTCGCTTTCCCTTGTTTCAACCGTTTCCTTCGAGACAGAACGCCTCGGACCGCTTCCGGCAGGCGATTCCCGCTTTCCCGAGCGAAACACCGTCACGACCGATTCATTCCTCTTCTCACTCGATCCCCTATGATTCTTTTCCGCCCCGCCACGATCGTTCCCGAACGCTTCCGGACCCCGTACCGTATATTTCGCGTCCTACTCTTCGTATCCTTCCTGGGAGCAGGCACCCTGTTCGCATACGACACGCTCTTCCCTTCGCAGTCGTTCTCGTTCTCGTTCATCAATCCTGATACGGAGAAAAACACCCTCACAGATCCGCTCGCCCCGGACGGAACGGATTCCATGCGAAAAGGACGTATCCCCGCCGAAGAAACGCTCCGCACGTCCGCCGGCACCGTCGGCTCGTTCTCCTCGGCACACGTGGAACTCGTCTTACGGAAGGATTCCGGAATTCCGAAAGACGGCGACGTACGCATTACGCTCCGAAAATCGTTCCGGTCGTTCTTTCTTCCGCAAGGCGACCCGATTACCGTCGCTTCGAAGGACCGTGGCGTTACGGTCAATGGCGTGCCATACCTGTTCTCCGCTGACACGCTTCAACCATTTCTTTCCGACCGAGCAGCTCTCTCACACTTCCCGAAAGAAAAACTCGTTACGGCGAACAAGGAACTCCTCGCGATGTTCCCTCCAAAGGACACGAAAATCGGATTCCGCGAAGGATCGCTCCTGTCGGATACCCAAGGCGTCTATGCCGTCGACGGCAGTGGCATCGCCCACCCGATCGGTAGCACTCAGATATTCGAATCACTCGGGTTCCACTGGAACGACGTGATCCCGGTGAACGAAGAGGAACTCGGCTTTCAGAAACGCGGGAAGATTATGTTGTTTGATGCCGCCCAGCCGGATGGAACCGTCTTTCACGATACGGTCAGTGGAGGATACTCCGTCGTCCGAAACGGGAAACGGCTCCCAATCGAAAACCGCGAGGCACTCGACGCCCTGCTGTCCGTGACGACCCCGATCGAGGTATCCGGAAATTCCCTTTCCATCACGACCACCTGCACCATGAAACGGGATTCCTTCTCCTTCCAGTATCCGACCTATTCGTGCGATGTCCCCCTTGATACGCTCAAGGCCCTTCCCGGGGGAAGTTTCGAAGTCGCCCTTCAGTCGAAGGAAGAGCTTCATGCGATCTCGCTTCAAACGACCTTCCAAACAAAGCCGGATCGGGGAAACCTCGGGCTGTTCATGAATCAGATCCGCGACCGGTTCTCGACCGCATACGGCAAGAAACAATGACGCGGGAACGGGAAGCAGCAAGTCGGATACCCATTATCAACCGGACGACCATCAACATGAATCGAAACGAACCCACCGTCACCGTGACAGACAAGACATCGCCCGAAACCTCGGGCACGGTTTCACGTCGCCCGCATGATCGGTTCGGGAAAATCCGTTCCATGGCCCCCGTCGCGTACGCACTCCTCATCGAGGCGTCCGAGCTCAGCCTGCTCGCGTTCGCCCTCTTCCTGACCGTCGACGCCATACTGCCTGGCATCATCTCGAGCCGTCTCAACCTCGCATCGCTCTTCGCCGCAATCCTCCTCCTTATCGCCGTCACGGCCACGCTTGGTCGGCATCTCGGGTCGACCTTCCCGTTTACGCCGGACAAGAAGAGTCCCTTCACCTGGATCGGGATCTCCTGGCTCGCATTCCTCCTCACGCTCTCGACCATCCGCTTTCCGTATTGGACCATCCCGATCATCATCGGCAGCTTCTTCCTTGCCGCCCACCTCTTCTGGAAAATCCTCTTCCGCAAGGAATAATACCGGGGGAAACAGGGACGAAAAAACAGGGACGATTATCAATCCCTGTTTTTTAGTATCTATCTCAAATCTCATGTCGAGCTGTAAATCCGAAAATTTCGAGCGAAAATCATGAAAAATGAGGAAGGCTACTGTCGTAACCTGACGATTTTTGAATGATTTGCAGCCGAAATTTTCGGATTTCAGCCGGCAAGCGGATTTTTTGCCTTATATAGGCGTTGAGATTTGAGATAGATACTTACTGTTACTCAGACATCCATCGCATCCATCGTTGTCCATTTTCGATGATCTCATTCAATCTGATGAGCTTTCGAAGCACTTCCGTTCCCGGACCTTCGAACCCGAAAATCCCCTCGTGGACATTTTTGAGGTAGTACGGATGGCCATCATTCCAAGGCTCGATCCGCGCCCATATGCCATTCTCAAAGGCGATATGGAGTGTCCGACCGATTGTCGGAGCGACCACATCAAGGTACACGACAACCGTTTTGGTTTTCCCCTTAGCGGAAATCTCAGTACAAAAAATCGGCAAGACTCGGACAGCCTTCATCAGCTTCCGCATTTCTTCGAAATCTTCACTACACGCCACCTCACAAGGCGTGACATCATTTTTGAATCGAATCATTCCCATGGATAGAGAAGTTTGATTGTTTTAAGAAACGATATGCAATAAATATGTTGTAAATCAAATGACCCGCTTTGTCAAAAATCCGAAAATAAGCGCCAGGATCGGCGGATGAATTCTTTTCAAAAAGGTTTTATATAAGACAAAAAATCACCCACGGATACAATCAAGCGTTTCTTCGGCACAACGATCCCAGGAGAAGAGCTTGACGCGCTCAAGGCTTTTTTTTCTGAGCCTCTCACGGAGGACTTCGTCTTCCCAGAGGCGCGATAATTTGTCGGCGATATCGGATTCGCTCTGTGGATCGGCATAGAGCGCCGCATCACCGCCGATCTCGGGCAAGCTTGACGCCTTGCCCAACAGAGTCGGCGTCCCCGCGGCGAATGCCTCGAGCACCGGCAGGCCGAATCCCTCGTAGAGCGATGGAAACGCGAAAACTCTCGCGTTCTGATACCAGATCGGGAGTTCGCGAAACGGGACCTTGCCGGTCCGGATGATATCTTCGGCAAACGGACTTCGGCGCATGCGTTCGACGATCGCATCCGAGAGCCATGCCTTCTCACCGACGATGACGAGCTTCATATCCGGATGATGAAGTTTCGCCATCTCGAACGCCGCAACGAGCCGGACCAGATTTTTTCGTGGTTGGATCGCGCCGACATAAAGGACGTAAGATTCCGGCAGGAGTCCGTAACGAACAAATAATGCGTCGCGTTCAGACTCAGGTTGTCGTGCCGCGAAAAAATCCGCGTTCACCCCGTGATGGATGACCCGGATCTTGGCAGCCGGCAGGTCCGGAAAGAACCGTATGAGATCCGACTTGGTCGATTCCGAAACGGCGATGATGCGCGACGCCTTACGTACCGTCGCACCAAGCAAGAGATTGAGCTTCGCCCGGTCGGCAACGGGAAACGTCTTCGGGAAGTGCCGGAACGCGAGATCATGCACCGTCGCGATGATTTCCGTTCCCTCGGGTGTCGCGATCGGCACCGCCTGCAGTGGGATGAACACCCGGTCCGGACGCAGTTCGAACAAGGCCTTCGCGAACGCCGTCTGCATCCACATGCGGTCGCCTGGTAGCGTCCGTACCTCGTAATTTTGGAATTCCGGTGGCACAAGCTCCGGATTGAACGTATCCCGATGACACAGTAAGAACAGATCTTTCGGCGAAAGCGGCCCGAACCGTCGCAACAGTTCCAGAAGATACACGCGCGTCCCATCCACCCGCGACGCATCCAGATCAGCCGCCTGTACCGCGATTCTCATACGCTTACGAAATAACGGTTCCCTCGAAAGGCTCGCCCGAAAGATATCGCGAGACGTTCCCGAGATCGCTCCCGGACAGGATCGCGACCTCCATCCCTTCCGCCTCGGCAAGCTTCGATGCGATCGGATCGAACGGCGAACTCATACCCGGATCCCATTCGTCTCCCACGAGCGCCCGGAATTCCGACCAGGTCATACGCTCGAATTTCTTTGCATCCGGATGTTTCCGCGGATCCGTGTCGTACACGTAGTCGATATTCGAAAGGTTGACGATTCGCTTCGATCCGAGATGCTCGGCGATAAGAGTGGCACAATAGTCGGTCGATGAGCCCGGATGCCATCCGCCGGAAACGAGAATCGGATTTTCCGCATGGGAAAAATCCTCGATATCATCCCGATTCGTGCTGATTTTCTGATAGGCAAGTTCCCGAAAGATAGTCCTGATAAGGTGTGCGTTGAGTCGGGTCGAATGGATACCGAGCCAGTCCTTATCCTCGTCCGTGACGGGCGTCACCTCTCCGGCCGCCTCGATATACCGCCTCGCCGTGCGCCCTCCGCCGGTAATGATGACGAATCGTCGCCCCTTCTTAATCTCATCCTCGATGAATGTCTTGAACGACTTCAAAAACCGCCAATCGATGCCGTCCGGCACGATGAGCGACCCACCCAGAGAGATGATGATGCGTTCGGAGTGAGCCATAAGAGAGTAGTCAATAATCAACAGTCAACATAAAACAGTATGAAAAAACGGGAATCGATTCTTCCTCTCCCTATATCCGAGTATAGAACGAAAACTACATCATGTATATTCCAAATATTTCAATAGATTTCAATCGTTTAACACTATCCTTCCCTATTATCCCCTGCCTGCTCCCCTTGCCGTTAAAAATCGTGAAATAGTCATTATTTTCGGATTTACAGCTCGACATGAGATTTGAGAGAGATACTTAGAAATTGGGCACTGGTTCCCGATTAGGTAATTTCGTAAAGATATTTTACTCGATGTATTCAAAAAAACGATACGTCAGCTTGGACCGATCAAGCACAAATCCCTCCCCTCGAAGACTCGGTACTCCCTTCGAAAGGGAGATATCGATCAGAGTACCAGCGAAAATAAGTGAGTCTCCCCCTTTCGGAAAGGGGGAGCGAGGGGGATTTGTGACTTCAGATTGAGCATTTTTTACTTTATAAAAAATAAAACGTCGATTTTGTGCTTATCTTAGCTTAAAAGAAGGGTTCAGAGCAACCTAATCGGGAACCAGTGCCAGAAATTGACCCTTTTATCTGTCCCCCTCCTGCTCCCCGTCTGTCTCCGACGTGATGGATTGCCACGCCTCGACACAGTCACCCGCGAACGACGTGCCTCGCGAACTCGTCTCGCAAAGACCGAAAAATTCACTGTTCCCCACTCCCTTGTCCCCTTGTTTCTCTGTTTCCTTGCTCCCCTGCCAGAGTGGAGCTCCTCGGCCTTGCGAGGTGAGGGGTGGGAGAAGTTTCCTATTATCTGTCCCCTGTTATCTGCTGAATGTTATCTGTTGAAATATTTCACAAGCTCGGACAATTTTACCATCTCGACCCCATCACTTGTCCGGCGTTTGACTTCCGCCTCGCCACTCTCCGCGGAACGCTTGCCGATCACGACCCGGTACGGGATTCCCAACAAGTCGCTGTCCGCGAATTTTTCTCCCGCGCGCGCGTCACGGTCATCGTAGAGGACCTCTATTCCGGCCGCGGTCAGCGCGTCGTACGCCGAATTCGCGACTTCATCCGCCCCAAGCGACAGGAGATGCACCCGGAAAGGCGCGATCGCCTCGGGCCACACGAGTCCCTTTTCATCGGCAAACAGCTCCGCGATCACTCCCATCAGACGACTGATACCGATACCGTAACACCCCATGATTATCGATCTCTTCTCACCCTTTTCGTCATTGTAAAACACGCCGAGCGCATCGGTATACTTCGATTCCAGATGAAACGTATTTCCGACCTCGACCCCTTTTTTCGGCACGAGTTCGCTCCGTTTGAGACCGAGTTTCTCGAGATTCTCATCCGTCAGGATCTCTTCGTTCACCGCGATCCGTTTCGTCTCGTCCACATATACGGTATCCTCGCCGACCTCGGTCAGGGTCTGAAATTCATCGCTGAATCGCGGCGTAAAAATACCGCCGTCCGCATAGGTCCGATATGTGATTCCGCCCAAGCCGAGACGGGTATAAACCCTGAAATACGCCTCCACGATCTTCTCATATTCCCGCTCATGCTGCTCTTGATCCCGACTGAACGTATACATGTCCTTCATCAGGAACTCACGACCGCGGAGCAGACCGCTCTTCGCCCGCAGCTCGTTCCGAAACTTGTTCTGAATCTGATAGACGGCGAACGGCAAATCCCTATAGGAACTCACGTGCTCGCTCACCGCATCGACAATCGGTTCCTCATGGGTAAGCCCGACTCCGAGTTCGGCACCGTTCACCAGCTTGGTCTTGAACCAATTGTCGACCTTGGCATCGTCCCATCGATCCGTTTTCTCCCAGATATCCTTCGGTTGCAGCGTCGTCATCATGACCTCCTGTCCGCCGACACCGTTCATCTCTTCCCGGACGATTCCCTTGATCTTCTCGATGACCCGAAGCCCAAGCGGCATATAGGCATACACCCCGGCCATCTCCTTGTGGATGTACCCGGCCCGGATCAACAACTGCGCGTTGCGACTTTCCTCGTCCTTGGGCGCCTCCCGCCGCGACCTGGTGAACAGTTTGCTTTGTCTCATATCGGAATAATTAACAATAGTACCCGCTCCCCTGCCAGAGGGGAGCTCCTCGGCCTTGCGAGGTGAGGGGTGGGAGCAGATTTTTTGCCTCAAATATATACGATCCTAGCCCCTTTTCCTTCCCATCATACCCGAATGCCACACTCGGGTCAAAAAAGAGCCCATCCTATATAGGATGGCTTTCAAAATGTCCGTCGCATGCTTCTCCTCAGTCAAAAAGAGCCCATCCTATATAGGATGGCTTTCCCAATTTCCCGCCGCATATCCCCCCCACAACCAAAGTTACATCTGATACGCTATCGCGTAGCAAATGTAACTTCGCCCGTCGCCATGATTGCCCGTCAGGCTGTCGCGCTGGCGTAGCGATGCGGACAGGCGCAGCAATACGAGCACGGGCAGACAGGCGTATTGAAAATGGTTTAGATTTCGGTTTCTAGCGTGACCGAGCATATTCAGCAAACCGAACAAAAAGAAAAGCCTTTCATTACAGAAAGGCTTTTTCGGTATCCGACCCTGTACGGGTCGGATACCGGACAAAGGTCCAAAAAACAAGACTCAAAATCCACTGCGGGAGGCCACGGCACGCAAAGACGAGAGCGAGACATCCGGCGTGCACCTGTACACGCGCGCGCCACGCGCGCCCGCAGCGCCGAAGCAAACGAGGCGACTGCCGGTCGAAGGGGAAGATGACCATGAATAGAAATCCCAGAATAACTTTTCACCGGTACAGCCATGGACGATCAGATACCGGAAAAATGTGTTTTGCACGGGTTCCCGAAGAAGGCGGACGATATCAAGGAAGGCAAGGAAAAGTGTCGTAGCAGCATCGTTCTCTTGTACCAGCAGTTGATACGCAACCTCCCGCTCGTATCCTTCCCATTTCGATATCGCTGTTTGCAATGCCCGTGGAAGGCGGCCGTTCAACAGACTTTCCATATTTTCAATCAGAGCATCCGTCTGACTGATAAAGTTTGCTCCTCCCGTACCAGCTACCCCTTCGGGTGACACAAATTGCCATCCACTCCGGAGTACGCCAGAAGAAACAAGAAGGTCGTTTTTCATCCAGGTATTTTTTGTGCAAAGCCCACTCTCTTCGAATTGTCCATTCCATAACAACCCCGCGGGAAGTCCATCTTGACGCGCATACGAAGTTGCCATCGCTTCGAGCGTGATTGGCTTCGAATTCTGTTGCCGATCCGGATAGCAGATCAGCATATGCCCCGCTTCTGCATGCAGTTCATAATCCTTCGGCGTCCAATCCTTCGGAAGTGGGATGTATTGCGGACGGATGCCGAATACCTGTTCGGTCTGGTCGTCCGCATAGAATTTCTTCCCGAATATGCTCTTCACGTCCGGTATGGTCATGATTATAGCCATCTTCTTCTCCGTTTTATGGTTTTAAGGTTCATAAAGCCAGCGAATGCTGACCGGATAGCATACATTATTCTCATCTTTTGTCAATGATACCATGCGTGTCTGTTATTTAAAAATAGAAAGTGGACTGATTTAAAGATAGAAACTGGACTTTTCCGCGAAGCTTGCATTATATATGCTTTAAGATCACAACATTTATCGACACAAATGCTTCCGAAACGATTCCCTTTCCATCCTCTACCACATATTCTCCCCCACAACCAAAGTTACATTTGCTACGCGATAGCGTATCAGATGTAACTTTTTAAAAGAGCGCACATCAAAAAAACGCCTGGCTGAGGCGTTTGTTTGAATGTCATGAAACGGTTATCTCCCGAAACATTTCACCTCATTCAAAGTTGCACGGAAACGGTCATCTCCTTGCCATCGCGGATGACGGTCAGATTTGCCTTATCGCCCCTCGAAAGTTTTCCGATCGCGACGGAAAGCGGGTTGTCGAGGTTTATCTCGGCCCCGTCGACCGTTGTGACGATGTCGCCGTATCGGAGTCCGGACTTGTCCGCAGGCGAGCCGGCAAGAATCGCGAGCCCGGTCTTTCCCGACGGGGAATAGATGAGCGCCCCATGATCTCGGGAAAATACCGTTCCCGAATTGGAAGCGGACGTCCCCTTCGTCAGTGTCAGGTAATATGCCCCGAGCGTCGCGCGCGCGGGAATCTTCCCGTCAATCGCGAGTTGGAGCGTATCACGTACGACGTTCGACGGAATCAGAAAATACGATCCTTTCCCATCAAGTTCGGTCTCCCCGAACAACCCGACCATCTCGCCACGGAAGTTCACCGCCGGCCCACCAAGATACGCATCGGGATTCGCAAGGTCCGTCTCGAACACGCCTTCCCATTTCTCGGAAGAGGCGACGGTCTTCCCGGAAATATTGAATCGCTTGTCCCGGTCGGAAAGGACGCCGATGGAAAACCGGTTCTGATAGTCCTCGTACGAGCTCGCGATCGCGACCACTTTCTTTCCCGCGGACGAATCATCCGAGTTCGCGAGCGAGATCGCCGGAAAATCATTCCCGGCAATACGGAAAAAAGTGAGGTTCGTAAGCCGGTCCTCGGCAATAAGCGTCGCGTCATGGCTCGACCCGTCGTGCAACAGCACCTTGTACGTGGCATCCTTTGCGGGCGTCGTCGCGGGAAGCGGGCTCCCGTAGGTCACGACGATGCCGTCGTTCGTAAGCAACACGCCAGTCTGGTCGCTCCCCGCCTGGAACGTGGGTAGAGCGGTTCCCTTCGTCGGGATCGAAACGACGATGTCCACTACCGCAGTCGATGGCTGGGAGACGATCGCGTCCACCGAATCGTCTTCCTGCACGATCATCTGTTCCTTCCGCTCGATGATCGTCGTATTGCCGGTGATATTCTGAAACAGGTCCATCCGCGAAAGCGACGGGAACGACGCAAGTAAGGACGGGATGACCCGGTCACGGAAAAAGACGCCACCGACACCTCCGACGACGAATACGAACACGAACAATGCCACGGATAAGAGGATTTTCTTGGATAATGACATAGGTAAGGCAAAGAGGTTCACGAGCGGAGCATACCACGCGCGACGGATTCCGACAAGGATCAGACCTGAATCCTCCACGGCGAAGTCGCGAGCAGGATCCCGATCAGGGCCACGAAGACCGTCAGATACCAGAGCGTCCGCTTCCGTGAAATCTCGCCGAGAAACAGCGAGTTCGCCATATCCCACAGTATATAAAAAGACATAAGCGAAACGGAACCAGCAGTGAGGTATCCGAACGGCCAGAACGAGATTGTCCAGGAAATCTCGCCGACGCAGAATGCGATGATGAACGAATACAGCGCGACACGACGTTTGTCGCCTTGTAGAGCCGAGGAAAGTGTCTGATACGCGGCCCCGAACGATCCGATCGAGAACGCGAACACGAGCGACGAAAGCGGTACGGAAAAGTTGAGGTAGAACCCGAACGCGGCCGCATAGAAAAAAAAGATCGCGGAAAGCATGGCGGTCGAAAGCAGTGAGCGTGCGGTCTTGTCCTTGGGCGCGAACCGGAGGCGATAGAGCGCGAGAAACGCGACATAGTACATCACCGATGCCAACACCGAAAAGACGGTCTTCTCGCGATAATCGTCGATCAGAAGCAATAAGGACGGAGCCGAGAACGAAAGCAGCAACGGGATAAAACTGTTGCGCAGACGCTTCGTGATCTTCTTGGCGGACACGAGCGAAAGGGCGGCCAGAAGCCCGATCGAGAACAGATAGCCGATCCAGAACGAACCGTACTCCCTCGCGGCGACGAGCTGCATGCCGAGAAAGAACGCGACCGACCAGAAGAATATGGCGAAATGGAAAATCATGAAACGGTATATACCAAATAAGATGGCACCAACAGCGTATCAGGTCATGCCATTCCTATCAAGCCAGAGAACATTGACATCCAGATATATGGGCGCTGGCATGCCGAAAATGATTCTTTTACAATAACCAAGGAACGGGCATGGACACCCCTTCGCCGCAACCACTGCAACCGATATGTACGCAAAGCAAAAACCATACCGCTGCGCTGAAAACAGTCGGCATATTCCTGACTCTGGGAATACTCAGTTATTCATCCCTCTTTCAAGTCATTCTCTTAAAAAGGGACCGGCTCTCACCGGCACGGATTGCCCAGATACTGAACCCCCTACTCTGCACGCGCGCTATCGTCATAGGAATCGGGGTATTTTTTCTTCTTCAGATCATCGGCATATTCCTGATGAAAAGCCGACCGATAGTCAATGAACGAAGCCTCTTGTGGGGAGCAACGCTGTTCGTTTCAATCATTCCGAACATCGTGCTCTCTGCTGTTCTTTCACGAACTATACTGATACAGTCTACCTGGCCCATAGGTCAGGTGACGATGTTTTTCAGTATCATTCTCGCGCTTCTCAGTGCCGGACCGATGACCATGGGACTTTGGGATCCGAGGAAAACGGAATCATAATCGCATCCAAAAAATAAAAACAGGTGACCACCAAGGCTCACCTGTTTTTTTGATATATACGCCAATTCCCAATCCGCTATTCCGGTTCATCATCGGTATGCCCATTTTCCGTCAGGGTGGCCTGTGCAAACCGTTGTACCCAGAGCGTCGCATCATTTTCCGGACCGATCAAATCCGCAAGATGCTCCGCTTCTTCAAGGAGGACACGCTTCCGCTCGGCATCGATCTTTGCGGATGCGAAAGCTTCTTGAATAGCCGATTCAGCCCCCTTCAGGAACTGCTCCCGTTTCGTTTCCGTCTCCGCAGTCGGCATTCTTTCGAACATAGATCTTCTCAAACAAATTATGTGTCGCGTATAACACCATGAATAGCCACGCCGATCACTCTTTCCGGATCGCCTCCATCGGGGAAAGTTTGGAGGCGCGGATAGCGGGAGAAATGCCGAAGAGGATACCGACCGCGATCGAGAAACCCGCGCCGAGAAGAAGCGACTGTGGCGTCAGGACAAGCGCGACCGCGTATCCGGCATTACTCAAAAGGAGCGACGTGATCCAGGTGAACCCCACGCCGAGCGCGATGCCGATCGCCCCGCCAAGGCCCGTAATGATGAGCGCCTCGACCAGAAACTGGGCAAGGATATTCGAGGACGTCGCACCGAGCGCCTTACGCAGGCCGATCTCGCCGGTCCGCTCCGCGACCGAAACATACATCACGTTCATGATACCGACGCCACCCACCACGAGCGAGATGGACGTGAGTGCCACGAGCAGGATCGAGATGGTGCCCACGACATCGCCGAGCGTCTTCTGCGCCTCGCGTGTCGAGGTGACGGCGAAGTCATCGCGTGTCGGATCGGTGATGTCGTGATCCTTGCGCAGCACCCGGGTGATGAGGTCGACCGTCTCCGCCTCGCGTGCCGGATCGGCCATACGGATGGAAATCATCTGCACGTGATCCACGCCGAGAACCTTCTTCTGCAGCGTCTGTACGGGGACATATGCCATCGCGTCGAGGTCGAAGAACGCCGCCGCGCCACGCTTGGCGAGGACGCCGATCACGCGGTACCGCTCCCCGCGGATGGTGATCTGTTCCCCGATCGCATTCTGGTCGCCGAAGAACGTCTGCTTGACTCCGTTGCCGAGCACGACGACCCGGGCAAGACTGTCATCCTCTTCGGACCCGTAAAAACGCCCCTCGGCAAGCTTCGCGTTCGTATCGACCGACATCTCACCCGGCCCCGCCCCGAAGAGCATGATCTGCTTGCCGACGGAGCCGTACGTCGCGCGTTCCTGACCGATGATGCCGGCGTAGGAAGCGAGCACATTCGGCAGCTTGTCGATCTTTTTTTCGTCGGCGATCGTGAGCGTGGTGATCTGGATGCCCTGCGCGATCCCGCCGGAATTCGCAGTCGAGGTCTTGCCGGTATTGGGCACCTTGATCTCGACCTGGATAAGATCGGTCCCGAACGTCTGCACCATGTTCACGATATAGCTCTTCACTCCGTCGCCGAGCGACATGATGACAACAACCGAAAAGACGCCGATCACGACCCCGAGCAATGCAAACACCGTCCGCGCCTTGTGAGAGCGGATCGTTCGGACCGCGAAGAGGACCGGACGCAGCAATGATGTTCCGGGAAGACGCATGTATTCGATACGATCACTGTTCTAAGTATCTATCTCAAATCTCAACGCCTATATAAGGCAAAAAAATCCGCTTGCCGGCTGAAATCCGAAAATTTCGGCTGCAAATCATTCAAAAATCGTCAGGTTACGACAGTAGCCTTCCTCATTTTTCATGATTTTCGCTCGAAATTTTCGGATTTACAGCTCGACATGAGATTTGAGATAGATACT
>Ga0194037_1000267_pt1 | contig 41087 bp, 37 predicted proteins | sample JunL306m_MetaG_FD_148653 | JGI IMG/M metagenome (GOLD analysis project Ga0194037, IMG submission 148653) | Anoxic zone freshwater microbial communities from boreal shield lake in IISD Experimental Lakes Area, Ontario, Canada - Jun2016-L304-6m | ecosystem: Environmental > Aquatic > Freshwater >... | reverse complement strand
TTGTGTCTGTCCTGAATGCAGCTTTGAGCTACCGCACCTTAAGGGGGAGCCTTGCAGAGAGACACTGTGTCCTCAGTGCGGCGCATCCCTTAAACGGAAAGGTGGGTGCATCTCTGATATACAGCCCTGATGGCTCTTTTTACTGTTTTATAATATGTTACCCCTTATCACTATGACTGGTGCCTGGAACAGTTCAGAAAAATTTAATCGAGAGGCTGCCGAGTGGGATGCAAATCCACAACGCCGGGCCGTTGCTCTCTCTGTTGCCAAAGCAATCATTACAGCAACAAACCCCGCGAAAACCATGCATGCTCTGGAGTTCGGGTGCGGCACAGGTCTGCTCTCCATGGAAATTGCGCAGTTGGTAAAAACACTCTCCGCAATTGATACATCCCGTGAGATGCTCGCCGTGCTCAAGGAGAAAATTAGAATATCGGGCATAGAAAACATTGAGCCAAGCTGCACCAACCTCTCATCACCATCTGATACCGCTCTGCATAACAAGAGCTTTGAGCTGATTTACAGCAGTATGACGCTTCACCATATTGATGATACGGCAGGGTTTCTGAACCGCCTCTCCACTCTGCTCTCTCCCGGCGGCACTCTCGCACTGGCTGATCTTGATTTGGAAGATGGGTTGTTTCATGACGACCCGCTTGAAAAGGTTCATCACGGATTTGACCGGAGTGAGCTTGCGGCGTTGCTGCATGGTGCCGACCTGGAGGTGAGGTCGTTTGAGACCATATACACCTTTAACAAAATAAACAGAGCAGGCATAACTGCCGCATATCCGGTATTTCTTGTTACCGCCACTAAAGCAGAACAAGCGGCACAAAATAATGTATAGACGTAAACGACCTCTCCTCTGCGGAGTATTGGCTCTCATCCTTTTGTCGGCAGGATGCAGCCGTCAACCCGAAAAGGTTATTGATCGTGACGGTAACAACTATCCGGCCATGCGGAGAGGCTTTATGCTCTGGACAGGCAAAAATCTTGATGTGGCACACTACCGGAACGGCGAGCCGATTCCTGAAGTACAGGATTCCGCCAAGTGGGCAACACTCACAACAGGCGCTTGGTGTTATAACGAAAACAGGCAGGAAAACGCGAAAACCTACGGAAAGCTCTATAACTGGTATGCTGTCAACGACCCGAGAGGCCTTGCCCCGGAAGGCTGGCACGTAGCCACCGATGCTGAATGGAGTGCACTCACTGAACTGCTCGGCGGAACTGAAAATGCCGGTGGAGCGCTGAAATCAGCTACCGGCTGGAAAGAGAAGAGTGATGATGCCAACAATAAAAGTGGTTTTGACGCTCTTCCTGGTGGAGCCCGGCGGGATACCGATGGCCATTTCATGCCACCAGGTGAGTACAGCCGATTATGGTCTTCAACAGAAGTTACAACCAAGAGTGCATGGTGCCGCTCGCTCGGCTACTTCGATGCCGCTTTGCGAAAAGGGAAGGCCAATAAAAATACCGGTTTTTCTGTCCGATGTGTCAAGGATTAACCAAAACTCATTAACAGCAATCTTGAAACAACTCCATAAGCCATATATTTTTAACCTTTAATACCCACAGCTATGAATATCGACCGTATTGTCTTTGCCGTTGCAGGCTGTTTTGTGCTGTCAAGCGTTTTACTCTCTGTTTATCACAACCCGAACTGGCTCTGGTTTACCGGTTTTGTGGGAGCCAATATGTTTCAGGCGGCATTTACCGGCTTTTGCCCTGTTGCCAAAATTTTAAAGGCTGTTGGCGTTGAGTCCGGCCCATTATTCAAGTGATCTGTTCACCATTACCTATTTCTCTGGCTCAATCACGCATGATTAGAGCAACATTCAGAAGCGTTGAAAACCTGGAGTCTCTATGGCAAAAGTTGTAGTTTTAGGAAGATGGAGAAACACTAACAGGAGAAGTATCATGAAAAAAGTTCTTTCCGTTTGGATTCTGTCCGGTTTGCTCTCAGGGTTTTCACCGGCAAACATGTTGGCTAAAGCATTGAGTGGTCAAGAGATTTTTAGCAAGAGTTGTAGCGTCTGCCATTCCATGACTCCTCCTCCAAAAGCTGCACCGCCGATTATACCATTAGCTGGTCGCTACCATCTGAAGTTCCAGACAAAAAAAGAGGGTGTCAATCACATCATTGCTTACCTGAAATCACCGAACAAGGACAACGCGATTGATCCTCAAGCCATGACCAGATTCGGCCTTATGCCAGCCCTCACTCTGCCGGATGCAGAATTACGCTCTGTCGCTGAATGGGTATGGGATCAGTACAACCCAAATATGGGAATGGGCCGAAGCGCGGGAAGGAATCAGTAACTCAGGATTAATGGCTGTGATGTCATTGGTTGTCACTTTAGGGGTGCTTTTCACTCCCGTTATAAACGCAGCGACTCCAATGAACAGCACGCAAGCTTTGACCATAGCCAACTGACTGCTTCAGCCCAGTGTATCAGGTTCCATAAACGGAACCAACCGGATGCCACTCTGCACCGTCAGTTGCAGAGTGCTGGCTCTGAATGCCTCGCACCTCCCGGAAAAGTCGCCAACAGGAAAGTCTTCCGCTGCTACCTGAAATCAAAATGCAGCAAAGGACTTAAAAGCCACGGAGAATCCTGCCAATGTAAAAGCAAAGCTGCAAAAAACAGTTGTAAAAATTATTTCCGAGGAAGGAAATCCCCTATGTCAGAAGAGTAAAAAATATTTATCGTCTCAAAAATACTATTCTCTCTCTTTCCCTCTTTATGTTTAAATTCCCGCAACATTACCGGAGTATTGAGGGAATAGCAAAACAGGGGTTATTGAACAACGTGTGAAGTTTTCGCTGATCCTGATGTCACCGTCAGCACTTATAGTTTTTTAAATATTTAGTTACACCGTTTCATCCGAAAAGAATTACATGAAATACGATTTCTCCTCTATAGAGTCAAAGTGGCAGGCCCGATGGCAGGCAGACAACACCTTTAAAACCGGAGATGATTCCGCCAAGCCTAAATACTATGTGCTTGACATGTTCCCTTACCCCAGCGGTACCGGGCTCCATGTCGGCCATCTCGAAGGATACACCGCTTCAGATATTGTGGCCCGCTACAAACGCAGTTGCGGCTATAATGTGCTCCACCCGATGGGTTGGGATGCCTTTGGACTTCCCGCCGAGCAGTTTGCCATCAAAACAGGCACACACCCAAAAACCACCACAGAAGAGAATATCCGCAGCTTCAAAAGTACGTTGCAGGCAATGGGCTTCTCTTACGACTGGTCACGTGAGATCAACACGACCGATTCAGGATACTTCAGATGGACGCAGTGGATTTTTCTGAAGCTTTACGCCAGAGGGCTCGCCTATATGTCGGAGGTAGATGTCAACTGGTGCGAAGAGCTGAAGACAGTGCTGGCAAATGAGGAGGTGGAAGAAAAGATTGCGGACGGTTATACCGTTGTCCGCCGCCCTCTCCGGCAGTGGGTATTGAAAATCACCGAGTATGCCGACCGACTTCTTGCTGACCTTGACGAGCTTGAGTGGCCAGAAAATGTGAAACAGATGCAGCGCAACTGGATTGGCCGGTCGGAAGGTGTTGATATTGATTTTGAGCTGCGATGCCATGACAAAAAACTGAGAGTTTATACCACAAGGCCGGATACCCTTTTCGGGGCAACCTATCTTGTCATTTCACCGGAACACGCACTGGCTGAAAAGCTTGCCACTGCGCAGCAGTTGATTGAGGTAAAAAACTATATCCGCCAGGCCAAGCTGAAAACCGAGCTGGAACGCACCGGCCTTCAGAAAGAAAAAACAGGTGTTTTTACCGGCGCTTATGCTATCAATCCGGCAACAGGCGAACCACTGCCAGTATGGATCTCCGACTTTGTCCTGATCAGCTATGGCACAGGAGCCATCATGTCAGTTCCGGCCCATGACCGCCGCGACTGGGAGTTTGCAAAACAGTACAACCTCCCAATCATTGAGGTAATCAAAAGCCCCCATAATGTTCAGGATGCTGTTTTTGAGGATAAAAACAGTATCTGCGTCAACTCCTCCAACAACGAAATTTCGCTTGACGGACTTGCCTATACAGAATCATTTGAGAAAATGGCGGCATGGCTTGGAACGAAGAACGTAGGAACAAGAAAGGTCAACTACAAACTGCGCGACTGGATCTTCAGCCGTCAGCGTTACTGGGGTGAACCTATTCCCATCAAGCATTATGAAGACGGGACTCTTCGACCAGAAACCACTCTTCCACTTGTACTGCCTGAGGTCGAGGCCTATCATCCATCGTCCACCGGTGAATCGCCACTCGCCAATATTCCTCACTGGCTCTACGGAACGGATGAACACGGCGCATTCCGACGAGAGACCAACACCATGCCGCAGTGGGCGGGCAGTTGCTGGTACTATCTCCGCTTTATCGATCCTGAAAACAGCCAGCAACTTGTCGATCCAGAGCAGGAGCACTACTGGATGAATGTCGATCTCTACATCGGTGGAGCCGAACACGCTGTCCTGCATTTGCTCTATGCCCGTTTCTGGCACAAGGTGCTCTTTGACCTCGGCGTGGTCAGCACGACAGAGCCTTTCAGGAAACTGTTCAACCAGGGGATGATTCTTGGTGAAGACAATGAAAAAATGTCCAAATCACGCGGCAATGTCATCCCCGCTGACCATGTTCTGACGCGTTATGGCGCTGATGCGGTCAGACTCTACGAAATGTTTCTTGGGCCGCTTGAACAGGTAAAACCATGGAACACCAACGGCATTGAAGGCATCAGCCGTTTTCTTGGAAAAGTGTGGCGACTGGTTTATCCCTCCTTCGACGGTGAAATGACCGCACTCTCCTCTGGATCAATACCCGACGAGCTGCTGAGACGTATGCACAAAACTATCAAAAAAGTTGGCGAGGATACGGAGAATCTGAAATTCAACACCGCTATTTCAGAAATGATGGTCTTTGTCAACGAGCTGCACAAGAGTGGATGCAACAATCGTGAAACTCTGGAGACCCTGCTTCTCTTGCTTGCACCCTACGCTCCACATCTTGCGGAGGAGCTGTGGGAGGCCATCGGTCACTCGACATCAATAAACCTGAGCTCTTTTCCCTCTTACGAGCCTGCGCTTGTCGAGGATGCGGTTTTGACCATAGCCGTACAGATTAACGGAAAGCTGAGAGGCACTTTTTTGGCCCCGGCAAAAAGCACAAAAGAGTTTTTGCTTGCTGAAGCAAAAAAAGTCGAAACTGCACTCAGATTTCTTGATGGCAAAACAATTCTTCGTGAGATCGTGGTTATCGATAAACTTGTCAACTTCGCCGTAAAATAAGATCAAAAAGGTAAGCTGTCTTACGTGCATAGTGTTGCTGAAAATATTTTTTAAAGAAAGTGAAGGCAAAGAGAAGAAACTTGCCCTCAGGCTTTTAATGTCAACTTCAACTGATTATTTTCCATGTTCCCGAGTACCTGTGATGGGGGACTTTTCCTTTTTCTCAACACATAAAATTTGGTATCAATGGCTACAGACGAAACAACATCCAACTCTCAGCAAGAGGCATCGATCAGCTCTGTCATGTCTGAAAAGCGGAAATTTCCTCCTCCGGCGGAGTTTTCGAAAAATTCGCATGTCTCTTCAATGGATGAGTATGAAAAGCTTTATGCTGCGGCAGAAGCTGATCCGGACTCTTACTGGGGAGGAATTGCCGAACAGTTCCACTGGTTCAAAAAGTGGGACAGTGTGCTGGAATGGAAGAGCCCTTATGCAAAATGGTTTAACGGTGGCAAAACCAATATCTGCTATAATGCTCTTGACGTTCATGTCAACAGTTGGAGAAAAAACAAGGCCGCAATTATCTGGGAAGGTGAAGAGGGAAACCAGCGTGTGCTAACCTATGGAGAGCTGCATCGCCAGGTCTGCAAATTTGCCAATGTGCTGAAAATTGCAGGCATCAAGCCCGGCGACAGGGTAGCGATCTATATGGGCATGGTGCCGGAACTGGTTATCTCCGTTCTTGCCTGCGCCCGTGTCGGCGCTGTTCATAATGTTATTTTTGCTGGATTTTCAGCTCACGCCATTACGGAGCGTGTCAATGATTCACGCGCGAAGATGATCATCTGCGCAGACGGTTCGAGACGACGCGGTGGCTCCATCAACCTGAAAAACATTGTTGACGAAGCTATTGTCAACACACCTTCGGTTCGCAGCGTCATGGTACTCAAGGCAACCGGTGAAACTGTGCACATGCACGACGGCATGGACCATTGGTGGCATGATCTCATGGGTCTTGCGTCCGACGAATGCGAACCGGTGGAGGTAGATTCCGAGCATCCGCTCTTTGTACTCTACACAAGCGGCTCGACCGGAAAACCAAAAGGTATCCTGCACACGACTGCCGGATATATGGTCCATGCAGCAAGCTCTTTCAAGTACGTTTTTGATATCAAGGATGAGGACATTTACTGGTGTACGGCTGATGTAGGCTGGATTACCGGACACAGCTATATGGCTTATGGCCCTCTGCTCAACGGCGCAACCATGCTCATGTATGAAGGCGCTCCGAACTATCCCCAGTGGGATCGCTTCTGGGATATCATCAACCGCCATAAAGTAACGATTCTCTATACCGCCCCAACCGCTATCCGCGCCTTTATCCGCGCAGGAAACGAGTGGGTCACCAAACACAACCTCAATTCGCTCCGCCTCCTCGGCAGCGTGGGAGAACCGATTAATCCTGATGTCTGGATGTGGTACCACAAGGTTGTCGGACAGGAGAGATGCCCTATTGTTGATACCTGGTGGCAGACCGAAACCGGCGGCATCATGGTCTCACCTCTTCCTGGCGCAACCCCGACCAAACCTGGAACAGCTACACGGCCACTTCCCGGCATTATGGTTGACGTTGTCCGTAAAGACGGCACACCTTGCGAAGCCAATGAGGGCGGCTACCTTGTCATCAAAAAACCTTGGCCATCCATGCTTCGCACCATTTATGGCGACAACGAGCGCTATGAAAAAACCTACTGGTCGGACTTCAAGGACATGTACTTTACCGGAGATGGTGCCCGCAAGGATGAGGATGGCTATATCTGGATTATGGGACGCGTCGATGATGTAGTGAACGTCTCCGGTCACCGTCTCGGCACCAGCGAGGTTGAAAGCGCCCTGGTATCACATGAGGCTGTTGCAGAGGCCGCCGTTGTCAGCCGTCCGGATGAACTTAAGGGCAATGCTCTTGTCGCCTTTGTGACGCTGAAAGATGAGTATGTCGGCGATATGACACTTCGTGATGCGCTCCGCAACCACGTTGCCAAGGAGATTGGTCCCATTGCAAAACCCGATGAGATCAGATGGGCTGCAAAAGGGCTGCCGAAAACACGCAGTGGAAAAATCATGCGCCGCCTTCTTCGCGAGCTTGCCACAAGCAACGAAATCAAGGGAGATATCACCACGCTCGAAGATTTCGGCGTGCTTGAGAATCTTCGTGATCAGGAGAGTGACTAAGCCTCGGCGTTGCACCTACCATATTGAAACAAAAAGCGCAGCCTCTACTGCGCTTTTTGTTTTGTCTCCAGCACCATTGCGTCCCCGAATAAAAAAATATCAACTGACCCAGTTAAGCTTCCAGATAATGAAATTAAGATAGGACGCAAAACTCACCCACAAGAGATAGGGAATCAGGAGGTAAGCCGCAACGGGCGAAACTGCCCTGAATTGTACAATCGTCAAAACAATGGCAATCCACAGAAACGCTATAACCACTAATGCCATCACGGGAGAGTGAAGACCAAAAAAGGTGGCCGACCAGCCGAGATTGAGCAGGAGCTGCACACCAAAAACAACCAGCGCCACCTGTATCTGTTTTTTTTCGCCCCACTGCTCCACAACCAGAGCCAGTGAGGTACCCATAAGCAAAAAGAGTATCGTCCAGACAGGAGGAAACAACCAGTCCGGTGGATTCCAGGAAGGCCTCTTCAGCAAGGAATAGTACCACTCAGAGCCGGGCACCGGAGTAAAGGTGCTGCCGGCATAGGCAAAAACAAAACACAAGCCGATACACAGCAGAAGCGTTGGTATACTGAGTTTCATAAAAATTAGAATGAAATTGATAAAGCCTTTGAACTATGATGCCAACAAGGAACAGATATCAGCTCCTGTTAATTCCCGGAAACCACTCCGCAGAGAGTATCCCCCCAGAGCATAACACGAGCCCTTTGAACTAAAATCCGCTCCCCCCTTATGTCAAACAAAGAAATAGTATATTGATTCCCACAACAACATCACAATTTTGAAGCAAATACATGAAACAGGGAAGCGAAGAGCTGCAAGTAGCCATCAACGCAGCACGGATGGCAGGGGCGATTACTCTCGAAAAATTTGGCGAACTATCTCATCCCGAAATCCAGCTCAAGCAGTTCAAAGATTTTGTCACGGTTGTTGACAAGGCTTGCGAAGCAGCGATCAGCTCAACAATTGCAGCAAGCTTTCCTGACGACAGCATGCTCTGCGAAGAGGGCACCATCATGAACGGTTCATCTGGTCGGACATGGATTATAGACCCCCTGGATGGAACGCTGAACTTCATCCACTCTTTTCCTGTTTTTTCTATAAGCATAGCGCTACGCGACAGCAAGAACAAACTTCTTGCCGGCGTTGTCTATCAGCCGGTACTTGACGAACTGTTTACTACTGAAGCTGGAGAGGGAGCATACCTGAACGGAAAAAAAATTGCCATATCAAGCCGGACAGACAAAGAGAGTTTTCTCATGGCAACTGGCCTTCCCTTCAGCCAGTACCACTACCTCGACTCCACCCTCAGTATGTTGCGCGATGTCATTCACGACTCTGCCGGTATCCGCCGCGCAGGCTCGGCGGCAATTGACCTTGCCTACACGGCGTGCGGACGCTTTGACGGCTTTTGGGAATTCAAACTCTCTCCCTGGGATTTTGCGGCGGGTGTCTTGCTGGTGCGCGAAGCGGGGGGGATTGTTACTGATTTTTCAGGAAACAGTGATATATTCAGGGGAGAAAGCATTCTTGCTGGCAGCGCGGTTACCCATCCACTGCTGCTTGAGAAAACGCTAAAACATTTCCAGAAAGAAGAGGTACTGGCGTACAACTCCGGTTCCTGATTTGAACAGGAAACACTTCTTTTGTATCTTGGCCACCAGCATGTTTTCTTGACATTACAATTTGCGTCTCATTTCCTGCCCGACAACCCGGCCAGGAGCAACGATTACACTATGCTCATCCATCAACGCTCAATTCAAAAAGAGGTCTCTCTCTGTGGCACGGGACTCCACACAGGTGAAAAATGTACCATCACGTTTAAACCTGCACCGGTAAATTACGGCTACCGTTTTGTCCGCACCGATGTCGAAAACAGCCCTGAAATACCAGCGCTTATCGATAATGTCGTTGATGTCCTGCGAGGAACCACCATTGCGCTGAACGGCATCAAAGTACATACCACCGAGCATGTGCTTGGAGCCCTCTACGGTCTACAGATTGATAACTGCCGAATAGAGCTGAGTGGTCCGGAACCTCCGGTCATGGATGGAAGCTCTCACCCCTTTGCCGAAGCGCTTCTGGCGGCTGGCTTCAAGGAGCAGGATGAGCCAAAAAACTACCTGGTCATTGATGAGACCATTGAATACCATGATGCCGCAAAAAGCGTTGATATCGTAGCGTTACCTCTTGACAGCTTTAGAATTACGGTGATGGTGGATTACAAAAATCCTGCTCTGGGTTCACAGCACTCAGGTCTTTTTGATCTGGACAAGGAGTTTGTCAAAGAGTTTTCCTCTTCACGAACTTTCTGTTTTCTCAGTGAAGTTGAAGGACTTGCCAATCAGGGCATTATCAAGGGCGGGGATATCGACAACGCTATTGTCATTATCGACAAGGCCATGCAAAACGAAGAGCTTGCGGCGCTTGGGAAAACACTGGGCAAAGAGAATCTTCTTCTCGGCGAGAATGGCATTCTCAACAATCGCGAACTTCGCTTTGCCAATGAACCGGCACGTCACAAGCTTCTCGACCTTCTTGGCGACATTGCTCTGCTTGGAATGCCGCTTCAGGCACAGGTGCTGGCTGCCCGGCCTGGCCACGCATCAAATGTTGAATTTGTTCGACAGCTCAAAAAATATGCTGATCGCAACAAACTGGCACGGCAGTACCAGCATGAGAAAAAAGCAGGGGTGATTTTTGATATCAATGCCATTCAAAAAATACTTCCCCACCGTTACCCATTTCTGTTGATCGATAAAATTGTGGAGTTTAAACTCGACGAAAGAATCGTCTCCATCAAAAACGTCACCATCAACGAACCTTTCTTCCAGGGCCATTTTCCCGGAAACCCTATCATGCCCGGTGTCCTCATCCTTGAAGCTATGGCACAGACCGGCGGCATCATGATGCTTAATGGCAATGATAATATTCAGGAAAGCGTGGTCTATTTTATGGGTATTGACAAAGCCCGCTTCCGCAAACCAGTTCTTCCTGGCGACACCCTTGTCATTGAAGCAGTTGTGACCAACCGCCGCAGAAACGTCTGTCAGTTTGATGCAAAGGCATACGTGCGGGGTGAACTTGCCTGTGAAGCCTCCCTCATGGCCACTGTTGTGCCAAAGAACAGGTAGATGACCTCCTGAAGCGCCCTTTCCTGTATGGGACAGGGCGCTTCAACAACGGTTTTCAACACACTGCCAACAAGTTATCAACACAAACGACTCTGCAGAAAAAAACACTATAACGGCATTAACCGACTATATCAAAATAAATTAGAAAACAAGCAGCATCGAATCGCCTTTTCTTCTGTAAAGTTATCAATATCTGTGAACAGAACACCGTAGCACACTCTGCCAAATATACAGTGTACTCCCGGGAGACAAGGCGGTTTACGCTCCGTAATCCAAACCCTTGTGAATCCTGTAAAATCTTATGCAGTATTCATAAAAAGAGTACAAAAGCGTTACTGCAGAAAGGTATAAAAAAAGCTCCTTAAGCGGATAGAGTTTGAGAACAGGATGAGGCCATACCATGACAATAAACAGCATGGAGACAAATCCCACCGCCCATTTTCCCGGCCAGAGGGAGGTTGTTACAACAGAATGACGGAGTTTTACATATCCAGCGCCAATAAAAATCAAAAGGTCCCGAAGGACAACAAAGAGGACAAACCATAACGGAAGCTGACCAACCACAAGAAAATAGATGGCGACACTTGCAAGACAGAGTTTGTCAGCAAGAGGATCAATAATTTTACCCATTTCAGAGACCTCATTGGTCCATCGGGCTACTCGCCCGTCAAACCAGTCGGTAAGCACAGCAAAAACCATGATGGCAATCGCAATGGTGAGATGACCATGATGATAGTAATAGAGAAACCAGGGGATCAAAAATATTCTCAGAAAACTGAGCGAATTCGGCAGATTAAAGATACGACCTTCCACAGTGATACATTTAGTTATTGTGTCATATCGGCTCGTAGCAAGATACAAAACTTCGTTATTGACTCTCGAAAACTAACGGATAACCATCCCTGGCGATGCGGTGACGAACTGCGACCAACTCCCGGCACCCTTCCGCTTTTTCCTAGAAGTATCGCCCTGATCAAAGCTCTCTGCTCGAAGCAGATCACACAGTGCGATACCAAGCGCATCGGTAACATCATAAGGCATGGGAGGCTGAGCAATATGAAGCATCCTCGCCACCATAAAGGCCACCTGCTCTTTACTTGCCGCTCCCCTGCCAGTAATCGCCAACTTGACCTCACGAGGAGCAAATTCATGCAGTGCAAGATGACGACTCATCGCAAGCGCGATCACCGCACCACGCACCTGACCCAGCTTCAGGGCTGATTGTACATTTCTGCTCAGAAACGCGGTTTCAAGAGCCACCCTGTCAGGATGAAAATCCACAATCACCTCCTCGAGCTCCCGACAAATCTGAGCTATTCGCTCAGGATGACTCTCTCGGGAGTGCAACCGTATTACCCCGCAAACAAGAAGAGAAAACCCACTCGAATCATGACCAACAACGCCATAACCGGTATTCAGACTTCCGGGATCAATCCCGAGAACAACCATCATCTACTCGTTTAAGCTTTCCATAGCACTTTCACTGATCTCCATATTCGAATAAACCACCTGCACATCATCATTACTCTCCAGTGCATCAATCAGCTTGATCACTTTTCGGGCATCCTCCGCTTCAAGTTCAATATAGTTTTCAGGCACAAGATCATTCTTTGCATTCTCGTAAGTTATTCCTGCACTCTCAAGCATCTGTTTTGCGACTTCGAGATTCTTGATCTCGGTGGTAACGGTAAAATAGTCGTCACTCTCACCACTGAGATCTTCAAGACCAGCATCAAGCAACGTCTCTAACAGCAAATCCTCACTCGCAACTGATTTAAGAACATCCAGAGTGCCCTTGCGCTGAAACATCCAACTGACACTCCCGCTTTCACCAAGCGAACCATTGTTGCGACTCATTATATGACGGAGATCAGCCACCGTACGGTTGCGATTATCTGTTGCTGTTTCAATAATCAGGGCTATTCCTGCAGGTCCATAGCCTTCATAGGTGATTTCATCCCATATAACACCATCAAGTTCCCCTGTTCCTTTTTTGATGGCTCGCTGGATATTATCCATCGGCATTGAGTTATCTCTTGCGGTATCAATAGCAAGTCTTAGACGAGGGTTGCCGGAGGGATCGCCTCCACCCATTTTAGCCGCAATAGTAATCTCCTTGACCAATTTCGTAAAGAGACTGCCCCGTTTTTGGTCAGTTGCGGCCTTTTTTCTTTTAATTGTTGCCCACTTGCTGTGTCCTGACATGATGAAATACTGCTGATTTGTTAATACTCCGGTAACCTCTTCTATGATAATAGATTTATTTTCTTTAAATAAAACCAAATCAAAGGCTATTAGCGCAAGTTAACAACAAGAAAAAACAATGACAAACTTGATGATTGCCTATCAGGGTGAACCTGGTGCTTATAGTGAAATAGCCGCACTCAGAATTGGGGTGGCAAAACCATGCGAATCATTTGAGGAGGTCTTTGCCGCTGTCGAAGAGCGAAGTGTCGATTATGCCGTTATCCCGATTGAAAATTCATTGGGCGGCAGTATTCATCAGAACTATGACCTCTTGCTCCAACATCCTGTAACTATTGCGGCAGAAACGTTTGTGAAGGTTGAACATTGTCTGCTCGGCATCCAGGGCTCCTCGGTAGAGAGGGCGCTAAAGGTACTTTCTCACCCTCAGGCTTTGGCCCAATGCCGGAATTTTTTTGCTGTGCACAGAGGACTCAAAGCAGAAGCAGCTTACGATACAGCCGGAAGCGCAAAAATGGTTGCTGCAGAAAAAGATGTAACAAAGCTTGCCATTGCCTCCAAACGTGCAGGAGAGCTCTACGGGCTGGAAATCATGAAAGAAAATTTGGCTGATGAAGAGTGGAACATCACCCGCTTTTTTTGCATTACGCACAATAAAAACCATCCCTCCCTGAAGCTCATGGAAAATGAGATAAAACTTGATACGTCTCACTACAAAACTTCAATTGCATTTGCCCTTCCCAATGAACAGGGCTCGCTTTTCAAAGCATTGGCAACGTTTGCCATGCGCAATATTGATCTGACAAAAATCGAGTCGCGTCCATTCAGAAAAAAGGCTTTTGAGTACCTTTTTTATGTTGATTTTATCGGCCATCAGGAGAATCCGAATATTTATAACGCACTCAACCATCTCCGGGAGTTTGCCACCATGGTCAACGTGCTGGGAAGCTACGGAGTCGTTTCAGAATGAACAACCGTCAACTTGACTTTTTCTCCCATGAAGAAACGGCAAAGAAGGCTGATGTACCAAGGGTTAACAAGCACAAACCCTCGCTTTTTCTGATTGATGGTATGGCAATGCTCTACCGCGCCTTTTTCGCACTCCAACGTGCCGGTATGACAAGCGCTGATGGAATGCCAACTGGGGCGCTCTATGGTTTTGTGACGGCCTTACTGAAAATTTTTGAAATCTATAAGCCAGACTATCTCGCGGCTGTCTTTGACAGCAAGGAGAAAACCTTTCGGCACGATCTTTTTCCTGCCTACAAAGCCAATCGGGCAGCACCACCGGAAGAGCTGATCATGCAGCTTGACGTGGTTTTTGAACTGCTGGATGCCTTCAACATTCCACTCATCAAAACTCCCGGCTACGAGGCAGACGATCTTATCGGCACCGCCGCAAAAAAGTTTGACGATACCTGCCGTGTCTACCTTGTTACCCCTGACAAGGATCTTGCCCAGCTTGTCCATGACGGAGTAAAAATGCTCAGGCCGGGTAAAAACCAGAATGAACTGGAGCTGTTGGGAAAAAGCGAAATTGCTGAACACTTTGGAGTTGTGCCTGAGCTTTTCACCCAATTTCTGGCGCTCACAGGCGACACATCAGACAATATTCCTGGAGCCAAAGGTATCGGCCCAAAAACAGCATCAACACTGCTCAATAAATTCCATTCGCTGCAGAATATCTACAGCAATCTTGACCACATTACCCCAAAAACAAGACAAAGCCTTGAAGATTTTCTGCCACGTCTCGAGCTTATCACACAACTGGTCACCATACGCACCGATCTGCACATTGACTTTACCCTGAAAGATCTTGCATGTAGATTTCCGGATCGCACAAAACTTGTGCCGTTGCTGCAAAAGCTTGGATTCAAATCCATTGCTTTAAGAATACCAACGATTTTTGAGTCTCTGTTACAGAACCCTTGTGGAGAAGAGTCAAACCAGGAATACCCGGTTGATCCGCCAGCAGAGATACAACCCGCGCTCCGCTCCCCCCAGGAGGGGGACTATATGCTCGTTGATACAAAGGAGAAGCTGGACAAGCTGATCTCGTCATTGCGCGGAGCTTCACGCATCGCTGTTGACACAGAAACGACCAGTCTTGATACCTTTGAAGCTGAACTGGCAGGCATCTCAATCTGCATTGAAGCGAGAAGAGCACATTTTATCTCTTTTTCGCAAAATACCCTTGACAGAAATGAGACGCTGGAACTCCTTAAACCCCTGCTTGAAGATCCATCCCTTCCGAAAAGCGGCCAGAATCTCAAATACGACATCCTCGTTCTGAAAAAATACGGGATTGATCTTTCGCCGGTTGGGTTTGACACCATGCTTGCCAGCTATGTGCTCAACCCTGAAGAGAAGCATAATCTTGATGATATGGCGGCCCGGTATCTCGGTTATCGAACAACAACCTTTGATGAACTGGTCGGCACAGGAAAAGCAAAACTCCATATTTTTGACATTGATCCTGAAAAACTCTCAGACTACGCCTGTCAGGATGCCGACCTTGCCCTCCAGCTTGAAAGCCTGTTCCGTAAAAAGCTCAAAGCAGAAAAAGAGCTCCTCTGGCTCTGTGAAAAGATAGAGTTTCCTTTGGTTTCCGTCCTTGCCAACATGGAATACACCGGCATAAGTATTGATTCGGAACACCTCGCACAAGCCTCCACTCTTGCCGAAAAAGAGCTTGCGCTTTTGACTGAAAAGATTTACAGCGCTGCCGGCACTCCATTCAATATCGACTCTCCGAAACAGCTATCGCACATTTTATTTAACGTCCTTGGACTCCCCACACGAAAAACAACAAAAACCGGCTTTTCAACCAATGTCGAGGTGCTTGAAGAGCTTGCCACCGCTCATCCGATGGCAAGTGACCTTCTTGAATACAGAAGCCTGCAAAAACTCAAAGGTACCTATATTGATGCCCTTCCAAAAATTGTCAATCCCGTCACTGGCAGAGTGCACACCTCGTTCAACCAGTTTATAACGGCAACAGGCCGACTCTCCTCATCAAATCCGAATCTGCAGAACATTCCGGTCCGCACACCGCTCGGCAAGGAGATTCGCCGCGCATTTATCCCGTCAAATCCTGAAAACTGGTTACTGTCGGCTGACTACTCACAAATTGAACTGCGCATTGCTGCGGAAATATCAGGAGACCTTCAGCTTATCGAAGCATTCCGCAACCGGGAAGATATCCACACTACAACTGCCAGGGTGATTTTTGGTTTTGACCAGATTACCAGCGATATGCGACGCAAGGCAAAAGAGGTAAATTTTGGGGTACTCTATGGTATCATGCCTTTCGGTCTCGCTAAACGACTCAATATTCCACAGAAAGAGGCCAAAATCATTATCGATACCTATAAAGCAAAATACCCGGGCCTCTTCGATGCGCTCCAACGCATTATTGAAACAGGAAAAAAAAATGGTTACGTCTCCACTCTTTGTGGCAGACGCCGTTACATCCCTGACCTCAACAGTCGCAATACCAATGTACAGAAGGCAGCAGAAAGGGCCGCAATGAATACCCCGATTCAGGGTACCGCCGCAGACATCATAAAATGCGCAATGATCCTCTGCAATTCAAAAATGCGCGAAAAACAGATGCGCTCCGTTATGCTTCTGCAGGTTCACGACGAATTGATCTTTGAGACCTCCACGGCAGAAAAAGAGTCGCTGGCATTGCTTGTTGAACAGGCAATGATCGAGGCAGCAATAACTTGTGGCATTAAAACCGTTCCTGTCGAGGTCGATACCGGCTTTGGAAAAAACTGGCTGGAAGCCCACTAATCATTGACTTATAAAAAAAAGTTTTTTTATATTTGCCCAATAATTACAATGGTAACATCGTTGCCAGTGACACGCCATACAGATACTCCATGATTTCGACATATCGGTTTATAAGAGCGTCTGAAGAGCACCAATACCCGGAAAACTCTGGTGTAGGAGATCTCTTAAAAGTACGTCTGCTGTTCTCTGTCTCAATATTGTCTCTCCTGTTGGCTCTCTTATGGCCAATTGCACTGCGGGCCACTGAAAAAAAGAGGGCCGACAAAGGGAGAATAAAGTCTGAACAGACAAAAAAAGCGGAAGCGTTTCTGGCCAATGCAGAACAGATGATAGAGCAGATGATCTTGCAAATTGATCGCCAGAATGGCAATGACGCTGGAGCGGGAGAGTTGGCAGATAACCCCGATCCAACCTCGTTTGTGTCAAGCCTCCCCAACATTAAACCTGTAAAAGGTTCAATCACCAGCTCTTTTGGTTTGCGGTTGCACCCAATTTACAATCTCTCTCTTTTTCACCAGGGTATTGATATTGCCGCATCTGAAGGAACAAATGTTCAGACAACGGGTGACGGAATTGTAGCATTTTCAGGATACGACAAGGGGTACGGACAAATAGTCGCCATCAACCATGGTTACGGATATAAAACAACGTACGCACATCTCTCAAAACTGTTAGTACACCAAGGGCAGAGAGTGAGTCGAGGAGACATTATTGCACTCTCTGGCAACACTGGTATATCAACAGCCCCCCATCTGCACTACGAAGTACAGAAAGATAATGTTAAAGTCAATCCGACAGCATATTTTTTTAACGATACAACCCCTGAAACATTCATAAGCACACAAGGCAGTTCCCTGGAAAAGAGCGATAAACACTCATAACCTGAATAACTCAATCAATGTAATAGTATGTACTGGAATTTAGACCTTGCCCGTCATATAGCCGATGCTCCATGGCCTGTAACGAAAGATGAGCTCATTAATTATGCAAACAGGACCGGTGCGCCTCAACAGGTGATTGAGAACCTGTATGATCTTCCTGAAAGCGATGACATGTATGAAAGCCTCGATGAAATATGGCCTGACTACCCTACCGATGAGGAGTTTGGCTACGATGATGAAGAGCAATTAACATAGAGGAGAAAACGCAGGACAAAACGGGATTCATGTTTGGCAAAAGCTTTCATTCTTATCGTATTTATTGTCTTTTGTGCTTTGACGGTCCACAGCCAGACAGCAGAGGAGAGAAAAGAACAATCAGAGCAGCCGGCATACGTCAGCGACATTCGCTTTGCTGGCAATAAAGCGATCAGTTCTGATGAACTTCGGCTCATCATTGGCACCACCAAAAACAGATCCTTCCTTGGACTTGGTCTGTTTGGTGGAGTGCACCGCCCATTCAATCCTGTGGAATTTGCCAAAGATATCTTCCTCATTAAAAAGCTTTATTCCTATAAGGGCTATTTCCGGACTGATGTCGATTACACCATTGCTCACAGAGGGAGCCGGGAAAAGCTGGATATTGATATTCTTATCCGTGAACATGAACCATCGAGAATAGATTCGCTCAACTATAACGGACTGGAACGACTTCCCGACAAGCTTAAAAAAGAGTATCTTAGCCAACAAAGGCTAAAACTCCATGAGATTTTTTCTGTTGAACGGCTCATTGAAGAGCGCGATCGTACAGTCTTTTTTTTCAAGGAGTACGGTTTTCCATTTTTTCATGAAGACAGTATCCGCATCAAGGTCGACACTGCCGCAACTCGCGCAGGAATCCTCTTCAGACTTAATATGCCGGAAAGACTGAAATATGGGCCAATCCATGCGCTTGTCAAAGAACCTGTCAAAAGTGGGACGGCACCTGTCATAAAAACGTTTACGCATGACAAGATAAGCGGAAAAATTCTCGGCAAGCAAAATGTTGCTCCTGAGCTTATCTCCAGAGCAATTGAATTCCGGCCGGGAAACTTTACCCGCCAAAGTCTCGAACAGCTTACCCTCCAGAATTTTGGAGCAACAAATATTTTTTCTTCAATCTCCGTAACTCCGGACTCGGTACGTGCTGGCCAGCTCTACACAACTGTCAAGCTTGAAACAGCTCCCAAGCACCAGATTGAACCAAAGGTGCTGATGGATAACCGGTATGGACCTCTCTTCTTTGGAGCCTCTCTTGCTTATGAAAACAAGAACCTCTTTGGGGGAGGCGAACAATTCCGTACCTCTACAGAATATGGCACACAGGGCAGTTCCGACAACAGGGTACTTGCAAATCTTGACGCAAGCCAATACACAAAGGTAATCCCTTACGAATTCAGTCTGAAGAGCAGCCTTGTTTTGCCAGTACTCAAAAAAAGAGGAAGCTTTTACTCAACAACCGTCGAGTACTCAGCTACCAGACAACCTGTGCTGCTTGCAAGTAAAACTGGTCTGGTCCGCGCAACCTATAATGCTCGATTGAGCCCATCTTCGCGCCTGAATTTTGATTTTTTTGAAGTTGAATGGGTAAATAAAGACTCCCTCGGTGGTTTTAAACAGCTTTTCAAAAAAGATCTTGCCAGTAATATCAGAATTAATCCAACAAGCGAGAGCGCAGTCAATGGAGCGATTGACAGCTTGATGAGCACTCATGTGAACCAGAGTTTCAGGCTGCGCCTCAACTCGACCAATCGGGCAAGCGTCATGCAAGAAAAAAGCATCTGGAAGATTGACTTGCTCCTCGAAGAGTCAGGAAGCCTTGCTTGGTTGATTGATACCTATATCGATACCCAACAGTATGCAGGATTTACCAATAAAGATCCACAGGTGCTGGGAATAACCTATTCACAGTACTTAAAGGTTGATACAGGGTTGGGGATTACCAAAAACATTTCACCGCAAGGTCAACTTGCTGCGAAGGGACGTATCGGCTGGATGATGCCCTATGGCAAAGCTGAATCAACACCTGAAGAGCGCAGATTTTATGCGGGAGGCTCAAACTCCATGAGGGGATGGCTCTACAACACTCTTGGGCCCGGCAACAGTACCAGTAAAGCTGCATCAAATTTTGGAGCTGATATAAAGCTTGAACTGAATCTTGAATACCGCCTGAAATTTTTTAAACTGTTCAATCAGTCTTCAGGAATAACTATTTTTACCGATGTGGGAAATATCTGGGATCGAACCGGCCCCTACTCGCTCACCTATAGTTCATTGAAAAGGGACTTTGCAATGGACTCTGGAGTCGGACTGCGAATAGGTTCCCCTATTGGTCCCTTTCGTTTTGATTTTGCCTATAAACTGCATGACCCTGCGGAGACAAATCCTTGGCGAATTTCGAAGCTGAACATAGGTAACTGTACCTTCAATTTTGGAATTGGCGAAGCTTTTTAATTATTTGACCACTTACTTTTTTCACCATCAAGGACGCACCATCATGTCAGCACCATCCACGCTTCTTGCTCCATCCATTCTTTCGGGTGACTTCACCCGACTCTCCCACTCTATAGAGATTGCCACATCAGCAGGCGCAGACTGGATGCACTGCGACATCATGGACGGAAACTTCGTCCCCAACATCACCTTTGGTCCCTTTATCGTTCAGGCCATTGCGGCGTGCACCCCGATGATTATCGACACTCATCTGATGATTGCCGATCCAGACCGTTACATTGAGGATTTTATCAAAGCAGGTTCACACCAGATAACAGTCCATCAAGAGGCCTGTCCTCACCTGCATCGCACCATTCAGTTCATCAAGAGCCTCGGCGCAAAAGCTGGAGTTTCAATCAATCCTGGCACGCCAGTGTCAACGCTTGAATCTGTTCTGCCGGATCTTGATCTCGTCCTGCTGATGTCGGTTAATCCCGGTTTTGGTGGGCAAAAGTTTATCCCCTCTGCACTTGGAAAGATCGCGCAACTTCATGATATGCGCCAGAAGGTAAATCCGGCAATGGTCATCGCCGTTGACGGTGGCATAACCGAAGAGAATGCGCAGGATGTGGTAACGGCTGGAGCGGACGCACTGATTGCTGGCACCGCATTCTTCAAATCTGCTGACCCTGCAAGCACTGCTACAAAAATCAGAGCGATGACCAGATAATTGTATGAAGCTCGGGGCTGGTGTGCAGCCCCTCACCGATCAGCACGGCATCAAACGATGCCTGCTCGATAAGGGCAATATCAGCAGCCGTTTTCATGCCGCTTTCCGCCACTGCCACAACCCCCTCCGGGATGAAGGGACGAAGCACAGACGAAGCATGAAGATCGAGCGAAAAATCCTTTAAGTTCCGGTTGTTAACCCCGATTATTGAGGCACCTTTTTCAATGGCAATGTCAAGCTCCGCCCTGTCGTGCACCTCTACCAGCACATGCAGACCAAGGGATGCGGCCACCTTCAGATAATCTCCGAGCTGTACGGGCTCAAGCACCCCCACAATCAGCAGAATAGCATCCGCGCCAATCAGTCGGGACTCAACTATCTGTAACTCATCGATAATAAAGTCCTTGCGCAGAACAGGGAGAGAAAATGATTGGCTCACCTGTTGTAGATAATCGATGGCGCCCTGAAAAAAGAGGCGATCGGTAAGCACCGAAAAGGCCGAAGCGCCAAGTTCCGCATAACCACCGGCCATCACAAGCGGGTCGAAATCCTTGACAATGAGGCCGCGCGAGGGAGAGGCTTTTTTAATCTCGGCAATAAGTCGTAACCCTCCCCCTGTACGCCGGAGAGCGTGCCTGAAATCGCGGGTCCCCCCCAGAGAACCCTGCAACCCATCATAACGGCGCACCGGATTGTCTCTCTTAAGCTCCGCCACTTCACGCTTTTTCTCCTCTAAAATCCTGTCAAGATAGCTCATGGCAGTTCAGTCAGCATCGGCCAGTTCACGAAGCTCATCTTCAAGCTCAACAATCTGGAGAATATTGTCAAGAAACCATGGGTCAATACCGGTTGACTGATGCACCTCATCAATGGTTGCCCCTGCCTGAAAAGCATAACGAAGATAAAACATCCTGTCCGCTTTCGGTATTTTGATTTTTTCGAGGATATCCTCTTTAGCAAACTTTTTTTGCTGCGGAGTCATATCAAGCACATTCATGATATCCTTGCCGTCAGAACCCAGCCCGGCGCGACCTATTTCAAGACCACGAAGCGATTTTTGCAGCGCCTCCCTGAAATTCCTCCCGAAAGCCATCACCTCGCCAACCGATTTCATCTGAACACCGAGACGAGCATCAACATTTTTGAACTTTTCAAAATCCCAACGCGGAATCTTGACAACACAATAGTCTATTGTGGGCTCAAAACTGGCAGGAGTTGTTTTGGTGATGTCGTTGAGAATCTCATCAAGCCGGTACCCCACAGCAAGCTTTGCCGCCACTTTGGCAATTGGAAAACCAGTCGCTTTGGAAGCAAGCGCTGAACTGCGCGATACACGCGGATTCATCTCAATGACCACAATCCGACCATCACGCGGGTTGATGGCAAACTGGATATTGCTGCCGCCGGTCTCAACCCCGATTTCACGAATAATCCGTATCGAGGCATCACGAAGCTCCTGATACTGGCGGTCAGTGAGCGTCTGGGCCGGGGCAACGGTAATACTGTCGCCGGTATGCACCCCCATAGGATCAACATTTTCAATAGAGCAGACAATAATAACATTATCTGCCAGATCACGGATTACCTCAAGTTCATACTCCTTCCAGCCAATAAGACACTCCTCAACAAGCACTTCGCTAATGGGGCTCTCGGTAAGCCCTCTCCGAACCGCTTCATAGTAGTCGGCTTTCGTCTGGGCAAAACCTCCACCAGTGCCACCCAGCGTAAAGGAGGGGCGAATGACAATCGGCAGCCCAATCTCTTCCAGCGCCTCTTTGGCCTCTTTTTCATTACGGACAAAAAAACCTTTCGCCATTTCAAGGCCAATTTTCTTCATCGCATCGCTGAAAAACTCACGATTTTCAGCTTTTCTGATGGCCCGAAGTTTTGCACCGATCAGCTCGACCCCGTTACGCTCCAAAATGCCTGACTCGGCAAGAGTGACTGCAATATTGAGGGCTGTCTGACCACCCATCGTAGGTAGCAGAGCATCAGGTTTTTCACGTTCTATGATTTTTTGAACATACTCAGGAGTAATCGGCTCAATGTAGGTTGCATCGGCAAACTCTATATCGGTCATGATGGTTGCCGGGTTGCTGTTGACCAGCACCACTCGATAACCGTCCTCCTTGAGCGCACGACACGCCTGGGTTCCGGAGTAATCAAATTCACAGGCCTGACCGATAACGATAGGGCCTGCCCCAATCACTAAAATCGACTTGATATCTTCCCGTTTTGGCACTTTATTTCCGGGTTTAATACTTGGTGAGCTTTAAAAAAGGGTAATGTACAAAATAATCAAAGAGTTTTGAGCCACTTTGGCACCAGCAGGCTACTCCACAACACGTATCTCCTCCTGGTGAAATCCCCCTGAGTGCCTGCGAAGCCAGGCGGTCACCTCTTTTGGTTCCCCGTTTATCAGCGAAATGATCATCAAGGTATGGCCTGCGTGTGCAAAATCCACATCATGCAGGGAGGGAATGGCCGGGGTGTTAATATGGGAATGGTATGAACCAAGAATACGATAACCATATCGTGCTGCTTCACGCTCCACGTCCCGATACTCCTGGTGTGCAATTTCAAATCCCTGTTCCCGACCAAAAAAGAGACAATTTCTGCATGGGGCAATCTCGTGAACAATGTTCTCTATATTGCCTCGATGATCACTCTCCTGCGTTCCCACAAGCAGCCCACAACACTCATAAGGCAACTCATGAAATGCCTGCTCCTGAATAATCTCGAATTTACGTCTGGGTAGTCTCATATTACAGCCCCTTCGCTCCGATGTCTGTACGATAATATGCCCCCTCAAAGCTGATCTTTTCAACCACACGATAAGCGCGATCAATACTCTCTCGCAGAGTATCGCCAAGCGCAGTTACCGACAAAACTCGTCCGCCAGCAGTCACAAGCTGGCCTGCACTGATGAGCGTTCCCGCATGAAACAGATAGCTCTCATCCATTGAAGCAACATCAGTGGGAATGGTGAGAGACTTGCCCGTTTCATAGTCATCCGGATAACCATCTGAAGCAATCACAACCGTTGCTGCCGATTTCTGGTGCATCTCAAAGGGAACCTCATCCAGCGTACCATCAATGCTTGCCTGAAGAGCGGCGATGAAGTCACTTTTCAGAAGAGGAAGCACCACCTGGGTTTCAGGATCGCCAAGCCGAGCATTATACTCAACAACCGATGGCTCTCCGTTATCGATCATCAACCCGACATAGAGAAAGCCGGTATAGGCATAACCCTCTTGAACCATCCCCTTCAGGGTTGGCTGGATAATCAGCTCCTCCACCTTCCGCATCACCACTGGTGTGACCAGTGAGGCTGGAGCATACGCTCCCATACCACCCGTATTTTTACCAGTATCGCCATCACCAATCCGCTTGTGATCCTGGGCAGGCAAAAAAAGTCGGTATTTGACACCATCGGTCAGCACAAACACACTCGCCTCCAGACCCTGCAAAAACTCCTCAATGACCACCTCATCTCCTGCATGGCCAAAAATACGATTTTCAAAGATATCTGCGACCGCCCTCAGCGCATCCTCCTGATTCAGTGCAATGAAAACACCCTTCCCCGCACATAATCCACTTGCTTTGATCACCTGCGGATATGAGGCCTGAGGCTGCTTGATAAAGGTATTGGCGGCAGTGGCATCCCGAAAAACCTGGCAGGCTGCGGTCGGAATTCCATGGCGTACCATGAACTCTTTGGAAAAGACCTTGCTTGACTCAAGCCGGGCTGCTGCGCGAGTTGGGCCGACTATTTTTGCACCTGCGTTGCGAAACAGATCTACAATACCAAGTTCGAGCGGCTGCTCTGAGCCAACGATCGTCAGCTCAACAGCGTTCTGACGGGCAAACTCAAGCAGATCATCTATCGCTGTAGCTTTCAGCGCCACATTATGAACATTGCCGCCCATCAGCTCTGTCCCTCCATTCCCCGGGGCGACAAAAACTGCTGTCACTCTGCTACTTTTTGCTGCGGCCCAGCAGAGAGCATGTTCGCGTGCGCCGCTCCCTATAATCAAAACATTCATGGCTTTTCCGTCGAGTTGATTCTATTCCCGTATGTGGTTTATCAACGTGGTTTGTTAAATTAAACCCAAGATTTTTATAACGCGGCAGGCACAAAATAAACAATTTTAAATTTATCCCTGTGCTCTCACTATCCCTGACGGCCAATTAGTCCTGAACGAAATGCCACTCTCTCCGATAATTTCCCGTCGTATCCTGCCTGTCGTCCTGAAGCTTCTCTATGCAAGCATCAGAATATCGATAGCGCCACCGAGTCAGGAGATGAAGCTGCATGATACGGGAGCCATTTTTGCTTTCTGGCATGGAAAGATGATCGCTGGTTGGCTGCTTGCCCGTACCCTTTTTCCGGCCAGAAAATTGGAAGCGGTTGTCAGCATGTCCAAAGATGGCCAAGCGTTGGCTGAAACTCTTGCACAGTGCGGATTTTCCCTGATTCGGGGCTCCAGCTCAAAAGGAGGCGATAAAGTAAAAGATGCCATGCTCAATGTACTGAACGAAAATGGAATTGTAGTACTCACTCCCGATGGACCAGGCGGGCCGGTGAAGCAGTTCAAATTCGGCACATTGCGACTTGCCTCAAGTAACCACTTTCCTCTGCTGTTTGCTGCAATATGCTACAGCAACACATGGAAACTCAAAAGTTGGGATCAATTTGAAATTCCAAAACCGTTCAGCAAAGCCACAGTCACACTCCACCTTCTGGAACTCCCAACATTCCACAGCGAAGAGGAACTCCAATCCTATACAATGACTCTTTCAGAAAAACTCAGCCATGAGTAATCGACTCTTCATACTACTCCGCCCATTTGCTTTTCTGTATTCCTTTATCGTACAGCTTCGCAATACTCTGTTTAAATGGGGAGTGTTCAGAACATGGAAATCGCCAATTCCGGTTGTCTCCATCGGCAATCTTTCGGCGGGGGGGACCGGAAAAACCCCGCTTGTTGACTGGATTGTCAAGTACTATCTTTCGATAGGATGCAAGCCAGCCATTGTCTCGAGAGGTTACCTTCGGAAGTCGAAAGGGGTACAACTTGTCTCCGACGGACAAAAAATCCTGCTTGGCAGCAGAGAAGCTGGCGACGAAACCGCCATGCTTGCATGGAACAATCCAGAAGCTATTGTCGTGGTCGCCAACAAAAGAAAAAAGGCGGTCATGGAGATTACCAGACGTTTTCCCCAAAGAGGTCCATCAGTGATCATTCTTGACGACGCGTTCCAGCATCGCCAGATTGACCGGGCGCTCAATATAGCTATTATCAATGCCGCAGAACCTTTTGTACAAGCAAAAATGCTGCCGGAAGGGTGCCTGAGAGAGCCGCTGAAAAATCTTTCCAGGGCAGATCTCATTCTGCTTAACAAGATCACCGACAAAGAGCAGGCCAACGTCATCATCAAGGAGCTTGAAAAAACGGGTCGCCCCATCGTTCAGGCTCGGCTGAAGAATGGAGAATTGGTCTGTTTTTCAGGCGAATTTCACACCGCTGATGAGGCAATCCTTCACAAAAATCTCAATTTTCTCGCCTTTGCAGGCATAGCCACTCCAGAAAGCTTTCTCGATAGCCTGACAAAAGAGGGTATCAACGTAGCTGCTCACCACTTTTTCAAGGATCACGAACCCTATAGCGCAAAAAAGCTGCACACAGTACGCAGGATGGCTGAAGCGAAAGGGCTGAGCATTGTAACGACAGAAAAAGATTACTTCCGTATGCTCGGTCAACCTGAACTCATCCGCATTATCACCTCAAGACCCTGCTATTACCTCAAAATTGAACCCGATATTTTTGAAGAAGAGGCGACGCTGAAATCAATGCTTCAGGCCGTTGTGAAGAAGCAGGAGCCGTTCCCTATCTCCTCAGGCCGCTCTACTCTTTCACGATTTTCGAAATTGACTTGAACCGCTCCCCTTCTGCCACACGCAACAGTTCAAAAAGAGCCATCTCTGTGCTGGTGAGAGAGGCTCCAGCCTTTTCAATGCAGCGAATGCCAAGACGTTTGTTCTCCTCGGTTCTTGATGACACTGCGTCAGTCACCAGATGAACATTGTAGCCAAACTCAAGAAGTTCAACCGAGGTCTGGTAAACACAGACATGAGCCTCAATACCAACCACAAGAATATCGTTACGGTTGAAGGAGCGAAGCTGCCGCATGAACTCAGGCACTCCACAACAACTGAATGTTTTTTTCTCTACGGGAACATTGCCTGGCAAGAGTTCCATCAGAGAAGCGAGTGTGTGGCCAAGACCTTTCGGGTACTGCTCGGTCACCAGCATCGGCACATCAAGAATGGGGCAGGATCGGAGCAACTTGCTTATATTCTTGGTCAAGGCTTCCGGCTGAAAAACACTCTCAGCCAACCTGCCCTGCACATCAACAAGCAGCAGCAGGGTCTCTTGGTGAGTAATCATAATGGTCTGTGGAGATTAAGAAGACGGTGCGTTCGAAAAAGTATTTTGTGACAGAAAAAATACATGATTGTAAGATTCACAATGACATCGTTGGACGGTAATGATATAAAAAACTACGGTTCTATGAAAAAAATTGGCGTCCTTCTCTCGGGATGCGGCTTTTTGGACGGAACAGAGATCCAGGGGGCCGTACTGACGCTGCTTGCTCTCGAAAAGGCTGGCGCTGAAGCAGTGTGCTTTGCCCTCAATACCGGTTTTGCCCGATAGCTGCCTTTGTGGATTTCTGTATGCAGGTTCGGCAGACGTTCTTCAAGCTGCTTTTCATACTCTTGCCATGTCACACGATCAATGCCCGGGGCGGCTTTCCGGTTCAGCTCGTAAAAGCTTTGGCGGAGAAGTTCTGGGGTGATATGGTGCAGCAATGCCTTACAGCAACACGTCTTGTCAGTTTTGGCACGTGTTCGCACGCCTTCGAGTCCAAACGACACCATGTTCCGGCTTTGTGTCCGGCTGGTGACATCATCTCCGACGTTCCTCTTGGCCAGTGTCCTTTCCTCCACAGCCTCCGTCGAAACAGGGGTCTCTCTGTTCGGCTGCTTCTCAGGTACTATCACACTGTCCGACTCCCGGCTTGCGTTAGCATCAATTCTTCGGGTTCTCTCCTTCATTGACACCTCCCTCCTGTCAATTGCCTTTGGTGAGGGTGCTTACCGGGTCTCCCGATTCCCGTGTAGTGAGCTTCCGCACATGCTGTTGGTCTTTGATTCCGCCGTAGCCAACCATTCCTTGCCTTTATGGTATGATTGATTTTGCATTCCCCTTCTTCCGACAGAGTCTGCCTACGAATTAGTGTGATTTCGGAACTCAATACAACGCCTGCACTTTCCCCTGTCAACGCTTCCCCATACCATTGCTGTGTATCGAGGCATGACTCAGGGCTATGATGGGTGGCTATTCCTTTCATATAAGAAACTTGCATTCTCTACTCTCTACCAGTTTTAATCGGCGCTTTCCGGATGTTCCAGCAGTAGTAGAACGGTGGCAGCGAAACGGGCTGAAAAGCTGCATGATAGCCCTGCGTGGAGTACAAACAGGGGACACCAATGATGGCTGTCGCAACTGAAACACAGACTGCTCAATCATCGAATTGAGGGCTTGCAGTTGCATTGCCTCATTCTGATAATGCGTTTCGGAGTAGAGTCACTGGCTCACTCACCCCACCTTCCAGCAAGCCGCCTCATGGCCCGTCTCATACTCCACAAGCAGTGGCTGCTCCTTGAGGCATCGGCCATCTGCAAGCGGGCAGCGCCCGGCAAAGCGGCACCCATCGGGCAGGTTAACGGCGCTTGGAACATTGCCTTCGATAACATGGAGGCGCTCTTTTGGTGAACCGAGACGAGGAATGGACTTGAGCAGACCTCTGGTGTAGGGGTGGAGCGGATTTTTGAAAAGCTGCTCGACAGCGCCCTTTTCAACCACTTTTGAGGCGTACATCACCAGCACCTCTTCACACAGCTCGGCCACCACCCCGAAGTCGTGGGTGATGAGCATCACGCTCATCCCTGTATCGGCCTGCAGCTTGCCGATAAGGTCGAGAATCTGCGCCTGGACGGTAACATCAAGCGCCGTGGTTGGTTCGTCGGCAATGAGCAGCGCGGGATTGCAGGAGAGCGCCATGGCAATCATCACCCGCTGTCGCATCCCGCCAGAAAGCTCGTGGGGATAGGAGGAAAATCTTTCCGCAGGGTCGGGAATGCCGACCAGATGGAGCAACTCAACCGAACGAGCCTTTGCCTCTGCCAAGGGAATATCCTGATGCACAAGAATCTGCTCCATAATCTGGTAGCCACAGGTAAAAACCGGATTGAGCGAACTCATCGGCTCCTGAAAAATCATGGCAATATCGTTGCCCCGCAGTTTACGCATCTTCTCTTCAGAGAGCTTCAGAAGATCACTGCCCTTCCACAAAATTTCACCCCCCGCAAAATAGCCGGGAGGCATTGGCACAAGACGCATAACCGAGAGCGCCGTCACCGACTTTCCGCATCCGGACTCACCAACAATCCCCAGCGTACGATTCCGCTCAAGAGAAAAACTAACCCCATCAACAGCCCTGGCAACCCCGCTCTCAGTAGAGTAGTAAGTTCTAAGGTTTTTCAGTTCAAGAATTTTTTCCATATTTAACAACCTGCCCTGCACGAGGTGGTTTCAAGATTATGTTCCGCCGGGATTACGCATGAAAATATGGTTTGTCCGCTTCAAATGAAAACGTTATCAGATACTGAACAGCAAAGTGCTGCCGTCACCAAAAAAAATCCAGCCTTTCTCTTTGATACAGTCAGACAATCAGCGCCTTATTCCCTTCTTGTCAAAAGAGTTGAGGAGATAACTCCTGGTCATGGATTTTTTGCTCCAATCGATACGGCCGGTTTGCAAGGATCGCTCTCTTCACTCCTTGCTGCGACTCTTTTTACCAGCCAGCCAGCCTCTCTTATGGTCCTCAGCGGCCAAAACAACTTTGAACTTTACGAAAGCGATGTTGAGGCCCTTCTGAACAAAGAGAGTATCTGCAATACCTCTGATGAGCTTTCGCTTTCGATTGGTGCGCTCTCAACCAAAAAAAAATCAATCGTCCTCGCTTTTTTTGATGACCTTGGTGTCACCCTCTGCAAACCTGCTGAAGCTGAAAACCGAATTTTTCGACTAAAAATTGAGCAGAATGCGGGATATGACAAGCTTCAACGCTTTCTTGAGGCAAACAGCTTTGAGCAACGGGAGTTTGTTGAGGATGAGGGTGAGTTCTCCGTTCGAGGTTCCATCATTGATGTATTCCCATTTGGTTCACGCGAGCCTCTGAGGATTGAATTTTTCGGTGATACGGTGACATCGCTTCGCATGTTCGACATCAACAGCCAGTTATCAGGAAAAACGGTGCAGACTGCCGATTTGACGGCCAGTTTTACGGATGAAAACCCCAAGGGAACTGATCTCGACACAACCATTCTCGACTATCTTGATCCGGCAACAATCATTATTATTGATGATACTGCGGAATTTGAGTCGCATGAAAATTATGAGGCGCTGACGGCTGCGCTCGCACGGTTCCGATGTATCAGAATCATGCCGTTCTCGCCTTGTGCCATTGATTTTGGGGCTGTTGCCCAGAAAAAACTGAACGCCAATTTCCGCATTCTTGCCACCCTGCTGCAAAAAGAGAGCGCACAACACCACAAACCTCTCTTCGCCACCAGTTCACGCCGTGAAATCGCTGAGTTGACAGATTTTCTTGCCGAGGAGATGGACAATTCGAACAGCACAGCTCTTCTTGATGCAAGCTGGGTTCCGGTAAATTTGCATACCGGCTTTACCTTTGGCGACCTCGATCTCTATACCGAATCTGACATTTTCGGAAAACTGCATACCCATAAAGCACACCGAAAAAGGAAAATACGAGGCATCTCACTGAAGGACCTCCAAAAGCTCAAGATTGGTGACTATGTCGTGCACGAAAATTATGGCATTGGCATTTTCAAGTCGCTTGAAACTATTTCGGTGGGTAATTCCGAACAGGAGTCCGTGCTGGTTGAATATGCCGGTGGTGATCAGCTTTTTGTCAATATTCAGAATATCAACCTGCTTTCGAAATATACGGCATCAGAGAACTCTCTCCCCTCACTCTCAAAACTGGGAAGTTCAAAGTGGGCAGCCAAAAAAGATAAAGTCCGAAAAAATATCCGCGACATAGCCATCAACCTGATCAAGGTTTATGCCCAGCGGAAAATGCAGCCTGGCTTTGCCTTTGCTCACGACTCCATTTTCATGCGTGAATTTGAATCCTCATTTATCTTTGATGAGACCCCCGATCAACTGCGTGCAATCAATGAGGTTAAAAAAGATATGCAGGAGCCTCACCCCATGGATCGGCTGATCTGCGGTGATGCCGGTTTTGGAAAAACTGAAATTGCCATGCGCTCTGCATTCAAGGCGGTGGAGTCACAAAAACAGGTTGCCGTCCTCACCCCCACAACTATCCTCGCTCACCAGCATGCTGAGTCGTTTACCAGACGATTTGAGAATTTCCCAATTTCAATAGCCGTGCTGAGCCGTTTTGTCACACGCAAGGAGCAGCAGGAGATACTGAAAAAAATTGCAAAAGGGCAAATTGATATTGTTATTGGCACCCATCGACTGGTCTCGAAAGATGTGTTCTTCAAGGATCTGGGCCTGCTGGTTATTGATGAGGAGCAGCACTTTGGCGTTGAGGTAAAAGAGAAGCTGCGCGAACAGTTTCCCGGAGTGGACACCCTCACCATGTCGGCCACCCCCATTCCGAGAACGCTTCAATTTTCCATGCTTGGGGCTCGGGATCTTTCGATTGTATCAACCCCGCCAAAAAACCGCCAGCCGGTGGAGACCCTCATCACCGACTATGATCCTGTGCTGATTCAGTCGGCCATCCTGCGGGAGATCAAGCGGGAAGGGCAGGTCTTCTTTCTGCACAACCGCATTTCATCGCTGGACGATATTCTCCAAACCCTCAGGGAGCTTGTTCCCTCGGCCAGAATTGTCTTTGCTCATGGTCAACTGCCAGCCAAAGAGCTTGAAAAGATCATGATGGACTTTATGCAGAAAGAGGTTGATGTGCTCATCTCCACCACCATCATCGGCTCCGGACTCGACATCTCCAACGCCAACACCATCATCATCAACCGCGCTGACATGTTCGGCCTCTCCGACCTCTACCAGTTACGCGGCAGAGTGGGACGAAGCGAACGAAAGGCCTATTGTTACCTGATCACCCCTCCTCTGAAAACGCTGAAAAAGGATGCCATGCAGCGACTGGCGGTTATTGAAAGCTTTACCGAGCTTGGCTCGGGGTTTAACATCGCCCTTCGAGATCTTGATATCCGGGGCGCAGGGAATCTGCTGGGTGCCGAGCAGTCCGGCTACATCCATGAACTTGGTTTTGATCTCTACCAGAAGATGCTTGAAGAGACCGTTGCCGAGCTGAAATCCACGGAGTTCAGCCACATGTTTTCAGATGAGGGCAGCAAGGTTGTGCGGCAGCAGAAGCCATGCGACCTGGTTTTCTTTTTTGATGCGCTTATTCCCGACTATTATCTCACCGCAGTTCATGAACGATTTGCCTTTTACGACAAAATATCGAAAGCCCCATCAGAGAAGCACCTTGATACACTGACCACTGAGCTAAGAGACCGGTTCGGCACGCTCCCCGAAGAGGTTTCACACCTGCTGCTGCTCACAAAACTCAAGCTTACCGGCACGGCTCTCGGTCTTGAAAAGATCGACATGCAGTTGCAAAGCACCACACTTTATCTGCCTGAGCAGGATAACGAACATCTGGCCAACCGCGAATTCATGCAGTACCTCTTTGTTTCCGTGCAGGAACCGTGGATGCAAGAGTACAGGCCGGGATTCAAGATCGAGAAAAAAATGAAACTGACACTGCAACACCCTTCAGCAGCCGACACCAGCCCGGCTATGCTGATCGAGAGGTACACCGGACTGCTAAAGAAAATTGAGCAGGAGTCGAAAACGGAGGTTTTATGAAAAATCGAAAACTTTTGCGGCATCTTTCATGTTGTCACTAAGAAGACAAAAAAGGTCTTGTATTTAGCGCAACTACAATAGTAAAATCATGAACATCACGATCAATAATAAAAAGTATGAGGCTCATGTCGGTGACAGGCTTCTTGATATCGCCCGACTCAACCATGAACATATTGGCTACTTTTGCGGGGGTAACGCATTGTGTCAAACCTGTTATGTCAAGATTCTGGAGGGCGCTGAGCTGCTCTCTCCACTCAACGAAGAGGAGAAAGCGCTTCTATCGGATAATCTGATAAGTGAGGGAACAAGAATGGCTTGTCAGGCAACAGTTGAACAACCTGGAACCATAAGACTGGTCTCGATTGTTGAAGAGGTCAAGCAAATGTTTACAAATGATCCATTGCAACTGGCAGGTTATGCCGGCAAAATGGGGTGGGAGGCCGTTGTAAAGATTCCTGACACACTGCAACTGCAAGCACAAAGGGATCTGGATCCCTGGGCTGTGCTTTCGGATGTGCTCAGTGGAATTGCTGGAGCGTTTCAACTTATTGGCAGAGCCTTTCAATCGGCATGTTGCTGTACAACAGGTAACTGTAGCTGCGAATCAGGAAAGTGTTGATGAACAGGGTAACAAAATGATTATATTTCGTTTTTTGTCCCTTCAACCATGGAACTGCTGATGGGCTACCCTTCCGATATCGGGAATGTGGACTTTGATCTTGGAGTAAAGACTCTGGAGCGCTGGCTGATCAAACCTGAGAAAAGCATGAGTATCGTTCTTGGTATACCCCGTGAGCGAGCTCAAGATGAACGCCGGGTAGCCGTATCCCCACCCGGCGTCCAGATTCTGGTTGAACAGGGAATAGAGGTGATCATTGAAAAATCAGCTGGCAGCTTCTGCAACTTCAGTGATCTGGCTTATGGAGAAGCGGGTGCGCATATCGTTGAGTCACCTGAGAATCTTTATGGGCAAAGTAACGTCATTGTCAAAGTTTCACCTCCACAAATAGAGGAACTTTCTCTCTTCGTACCGGGCCAGATTCTTGTCTCGGCGCTGCATCTGGGAACGGTAACCCCTCTCTTGCTCAAGGGACTGCTTGAAAAAAATATTACTGCTATCGGCTTTGAGTTTATTGAAACAAGAGATGGTGAGCTGCCAATTGTCAGAACACTGAGCGAAATAGCAGGATCTCTTGCGGTTCAGACTGCGGCAAAATATCTTGAAACCGGCTATGGGGGAAGCGGTATTCTGCTCGGAGGCATTGCCGGTGTTCCGCCTGCTCATGTCACCATTATTGGAGCAGGGACCGTTGGCCTTTTTGCTGCCCAGGATGCGCTTGGGCTGGGCGCGCAGGTAACCGTCATCGACAAGGAGATTAACCGGCTGAGGAGGTTTGAGGCCTTTTTTAACCGCCATCTGGTCACGGCTATTGCAAACGAACATTACATCGCTGAACTTGCAAAAATGTCGGATGTACTTATAGGCGCATTGAGCCCAAAACAGAAAATCATCAAACCCCTGGTCAGCGAACAGGTGGTAAAATCGATGAAGCCCGGCTCAGTTATTATTGATGTCTCGATCGATCAGGGTGCCTGCTTTGCCACCAGCCGACACACCACGCACACCAACCCCATCTATGTCAAGCATGGTGTTACCCATTATTGTGTTCCCAATATTCCCTCGGCCGTGGCAAAAACCGCCTCTTTTGCCCTGACCAACACCCTTTTGCCTTTTCTGCTGAAGTTGGCCGGACACGAAACCATTTCCGATATTCTCTGGAAAAGCCACAGTTTGAGAAAAGGAACCTATCTCTTTAAGGGTTATGTCACCAGAAAAATCTTGGAAGAACTGACGAATGTGCCCTTCCGGGAGATTGATATGCTGCTTGCCGCCAGTGAGTAGAAACGTTACACCATCTCCTCAAGCGGCTTACCAAATTTTCTTGCAATATATGAGGCACAGGATACGCCGGAATAGGTAACAGCTATCACGCCCTGACCCGGAAAAGTGCTGTCACCAGCCGCAAAAAGGTTTTTCACCGGAGTTGTGTTCTGGGGCTTTTGCATGATATTCTGCCCAGGTTTAAGCAGAGGCCCGTAAGAGCCGTCGCGCCGGTTCAGGTAACGCTCGTGAGTAAGTGGCGTAGCAAGCACTTGCAACTCAATGGCTTTTGACAATCCAGGGAGAATTCGTTCCGTCCTCGAAATAAGGGCAGCGGCAACCTGCTCCTTGGCTCTCCGATACGCATCGCTCCCCCTCTCATACTGTGTCCACTGCTCCACCTCAGCCGTAACAAAAGCATGAACCACATGTTTGCCTGGAGGAGCCAGTGATGGATCAAGAATAGTTGGAGCCGAAAAATAGATGGTACCACCAAGCTGATCATAATACTTCCAGTCATCAACAAGCACATGATGCACATCAAATCCGGGCGGAATAACCTTGGCATCCACACCAAGAAAGAGCTGGAACCAGCTTGGTGCTTTCAAAAACCGCTTTTCGTCAACCCTGTAACGATTATCGGTGACAAGACGGTTAAAAGTGTCCCAAATCGTGGCATTGCTGATAACCGCCTTTGCATGATGCTCCGTGCCATCAGCCAGCCGAACACCACGAGCCTCACCATTCGTAACAAGAATTTCAGTCACTTCTGATTGATAGCGAATAACTCCGCCACATTTTTTGAGCCCCTTGCATAAGGCGGCAGGAATAGCTCCTGAACCTCCGGCAGGATAGTTTATGCCACCAAAATGGCGATCGGCAAGACAGATGCCAGCATTGACCAGTGGAGTGGAAACAGCATCCTGCAGGGCCCAGGAGTACGCCTCAATATCAATAAAGTGCAGCAGCTCATCATCATGAATATAGCGTCGAGCGGTTTTCCCCATGGATCGAAATGTCTTCAGGGCAAGCGCAAACGTCATAAGTGGAGAGGATGCACCCACAGCCAGCAAATGGTTTACATCCTCCAGCGAACCGGCAGGCATGGTGCGAAGAATTTCATAAACCTCATCAAGTTCTCTATAAAACTTTTTAACTCCTTCAGCTTCATGTGGAAAACGGGCCACAAGAGAGCCAAGAAAAGCAAGGCGATCGTAGCAGGCTGCCACATTGAAACCGTTGGGAAGATGATAGTGAATCTGTACAGGATCGGCAATGGTGCGAACCTCTACACCCAGTTTTCTGAATATTCGGGTATGCAGATTCAGCGTGCCACTGGCACTATTTTCGCCAAAGCCATAAAAAACCGAGGCACCTGCATCAAAGCGGTAACCATTCCGCTGAAAAGAGGAACAACTGCCCCCAGGATAACGGTTTTTCTCGAACACAACGGTGGCAATACCCCGCTCCTGAAGAAGCGCTGCGGCGGTCAAGCCTCCAATTCCGGAGCCTATGACGATAACATCAGTTAATTCAACCGTAGAAGCCATAACGCTTATTCTGAGTTGCCTTAAGTCAAGTGATGGCTAAATATATATGGTTTGGTAAAATTATCTGAAGCTCTTTTTCTCTTTTTATGTTTGCAGAAAAATCCCGGCCATGGAACAAGATCGAAATTTGCATCTGCAATCGATCCCCGAGAGATATAACGCACTTCTGTGAAAAAGAGTATATTCGTGTGAGTGCGTTCCTGGCTGACGAGAGCTCTTGCTTACAATTTAAGGAATCACCAACGATATCTGAACCCGGAAGAATTCCGCTTATGGACAACCCCGATGCAACTCCCAATGAAAAGAGTGTTACAAAACATGAATCACTCTCCATTGCTGAGCGTAAAATGCAGCTTGAGTTTCAGAATGAAGCCGTACCGCATTTGAACGCACTCTACAACTACGCGCTCCATATAACCATGAACCCTGACGATGCTGAAGATTTGGTACAAGAGACCTATCTCAAAGCCTATCGTTTTTTTAATTCTTTTGAGCGGGGAACAAACTGCAAGGCTTGGCTGTTTAAAATTCTCAAGAACAATTATATCAACTTGTTTCGCAAAAACTCAAAAGAGCCGGGCAAAGTTGATTATGACCTCATCAAGGATTTTTATCACACCATCAAGGATAACAGGAATGATACGACCGAGACCGATACGGATTATTTCCATTCGTTATTGCATGAGGAGGTCTATCAGGCGCTTCATTCGCTCCCTGAGGAGTTCAGGGAGGTGATTCAGTTATGTGATATTGAAGGGTTTACTTATGAGGAAATTGCAAATATGGTTGACAGCCCTATCGGAACAGTGAGGTCGCGACTCTATCGGGGACGGAAGCTGCTTCGCACACAGTTGGAAGGGTATGCTCAAAAGCGCGGCTTTATTACCGATCAAGATCAATAAACAGGAATACGCACAATCATTCGATAGCTATGAAATGCAATAAAGCCCGAGTACTGATGAGTGCCGCTGTGGACGGTGAGCTTTCTTCTACAGAGGAGCAGCAGTTTCTCTCGCACCTGACGAAATGCAAGGAGTGTACCGAGGAGTTTGATGAGGCAAAAAAAACCAAACTGATTATCAAAGAGAGAGTTGTCAGATTTAAGGCACCCCTGTCTCTGGTAAATTCAATCATGCAACTAACCAGTCTCAGCCAGCGAGAGACTGTCTGATGTCAATCTTCCCTGTTAGTTTTTCCTATGCCCAACAATATAAAGGTGAAAAAAGGTATGGTAAGTGGCCGATCAGATAGGATGCAACGCATCCTGTACTGCTGCGTCCATATCCCTACGTTGCGCATTCCTTGAACTCAGAGAGTTTTTGGAAACTTCAGAGTAGCCTACACAAGTAAAAAACTCTATTCTCCCCCTTCCCCTCCCTGGGTATGCCTGCGTCACACTGACACTTTATCTATTTCGCACCTTCCTGTGCGACATTTTTATCACAAACACAGTCATTTATACCACAAACTGTGAGCAGAAGCAGACCGCAAGCCGTTTGGCACGATTTTTGCGGAGTATTAGCGGTTGTGGCTTTATCAACAACCGTAGGTATATGAACACTAAACGTAGCACAAGGGAAAAAGGAGAGAACCATGCTGTTAAAATTATCGAAAGACCCGCTTAAGCTTTTTGATGATATATGGTCAGGGACACAACTGCCTTCAGCTCCAGCCTTCAGAGTCGATATTGCAGAAGATAGTACCGCTTTCCATATCGATGCTGAGCTTCCAGGAATAACCAAAGAGCACATTTCCCTCAATATTGAGGATGATATGCTGACCATAAAGGCTGAGAGAAAACACGAAAATGAAGAGAACAAAAAAGATTATCACCGCGTCGAAAGGATATCTGGAAGTTTTTCAAGAAGCTTTAATCTTGGCGAGGCGATTGACCAGAACAATATTCAGGCAGATTTTGAAAACGGCATTCTGCATATAACCTTGCCCAAATCAATGCCAGTCAAAAAAACAAAGGAAATTTCTATCAGATAACCGCTTGATTGTGGGCCTGCGATCACCAATCGCTGGCCCGATTTTTATACACTATCAAAAAAGAAGGAAAAAATATTATGGGTAAAATTATTGGTATTGATCTTGGAACGACGAACTCCTGCGTTTCGGTCATGCAGGGATCGCAGCCAACGGTAATCGAGAATTCCGAGGGTAACCGTACAACGCCATCGATCATCGCCTTAACGAAAACAGGTGATCGCCTTGTTGGGCAGGCAGCAAAGAGACAGGCGATTACCAACCCGAAGAACACCATTTTTTCGATCAAGCGTTTCATGGGTCGCAAATTTGACGAGATTACCAGCGAAAAAAAGCTTGCACCGTATGAAATCATCAACGAGGGTGGTGAGGCTCGAGTAAAAATTAATGATAAAGTCTACTCTCCTCAGGAAGTTTCTGCAATGATTTTGCAGAAGATGAAACAAACGGCTGAAGACTTTTTAGGCGAAAAAGTTACTGAAGCTGTCATTACAGTACCTGCATATTTCAATGATGCCCAGCGGCAGGCCACAAAAGATGCCGGCCGCATAGCGGGACTTGATGTCAAAAGAATCATCAATGAACCAACTGCAGCGGCACTTGCGTACGGACTCGACAGAAAGCAAACCAGTGAAAAAGTGGCAGTCTTTGACCTTGGCGGTGGAACTTTTGATATTTCAGTTCTTGAACTGGGGGACGGTGTTTTTGAAGTTAAATCTACGGATGGCGACACCCATCTGGGTGGAGACAACTTTGATCAGAAGATTATCGACTACCTTGCGGACGAATTTAAAAAGCAGGAGGGGATTGATCTGCGCAATGATGCCATCGCGCTGCAACGTTTGAAAGAGGCGGCAGAAAAGGCAAAAATTGAACTCTCTTCCAGAACTGATACTGAAATTAACCTTCCCTTCATTACTGCAACCCAGGAGGGACCGAAACATTTGGTCATCAATCTTACCCGTGCCAAATTTGAAGCACTGTGCGCTGACCTGTTTGACAAAATTCTTGATCCCTGCCGTCGAGCAATCAAGAATTCAAAACTTGAAATGAAGGAGATTGATGAGGTGGTGCTGGTCGGTGGATCGACACGCATTCCAAAAGTACAGACACTGGTCAAGGACTTTTTCGGTAAAGAGCCAAACAAAAGCGTTAATCCTGATGAGGTTGTGGCCATTGGCGCGGCAATTCAGGGCGGTGTGCTGAAAGGTGATGTTACCGATGTCCTTCTGCTTGATGTTACGCCGCTCTCTTTGGGTATCGAAACCCTTGGGGGGGTAATGACAAAGCTTATCGATGCAAATACCACCATTCCGACAAAAAAACAGGAGGTATTTTCAACGGCAGCGGACAGCCAGACCTCTGTTGAGGTTCACGTGTTGCAGGGAGAGCGCCCCATGGCAAACGACAACAAAACCCTTGGTCGTTTTCACCTTGGCGATATTCCTCCCTCTCCAAGAGGCATCCCTCAGATTGAGGTGACGTTTGATATAGATTCAAATGGTATTCTGCACGTTTCGGCCAAAGACAAGGCAACAGGCAAGGAACAGAGCATTAAAATTGAGTCGAGCAGCAAGCTCACTGATGCGGAAATCAATAAAATGAAGGAAGATGCAAAAAATCATGCTTCCGAAGATCAGAAACGCAAGGAGGAAATTGATACCAGAAATATTGCTGACTCTCTGATTTTCAGTACAGAAAAGCAGTTAAAAGAGCTCGGCGACAAGATTCCTGCAGACAAGCGACCTGCGCTTGAAGGCTCACTGGAAAAGCTCAAGGAGGCGTATAAGAATGGCACTATTGAATCGATTAAAAGTGCCATGGAGGAGCTTAACAAGGAGTGGAGTGATATTGCATCCAACCTCTATCAATCGCCAGGTGCTGAAAGTGGGCAAACTGAGGCAGGACAACAAGGCGAGAACACAGGAACAAGCAAAAAGACCGGTGAGGATGGCAATGTTGAAAATGCTGAATACGAAGTGATCAACGAGAAGTAAACCACCAGAAGAAGGTTATTTGCAGCAAAGGGATTCGTCATGAATCCCTTTGTTATTTAACCGGCTTTTACTAATTTGTGGTTTAGCGAAGGCAGGAAACCTGTGTTACATTTGCAAATTTTAAACTGTGCAGACAATGCAACCTCAGCTCAGCCGTCCGAACACCAGCAAAAACCAGGTCAGGGTCAGTACAGCAGGGCCATGGTCGGGTAACGCGAACCATAAAGTCGAGAAGTATTACATCACTTCAGCCAAGAGGGATCGATACGACAAACTGCAAGTCCAAATGAGTCCCGTCTCTGGACGCCGAAGGTTATCGCCAACAAAAGAGATGATTAATAAAATTATTGCTGGCGAGATTGAACTTTTTGTACTCTCAACACATCCCGATATCGGTATTGACCTCCAGCAGAAGGTGATGGACAACGAGAACCGTTATGTTATTGATTTTGACAAGAGAGGAATAAAATGGACGATGAGGGATATTCCTGTCTTTTATAATTCTCTTCAGCAAAAGCTTTGTGTAGAAATTGATCGCCGCACTTATACTCTGGAAGAGTTTTTCAAGTAAGGCGTGAAAGAGATGATCGGCTAACTGTTAGCTCCTGCGCATTGCAAAAACAGAGTAAGGTAAACAGCTCGCTTGTGCAGTACGCACAAAACATAGCGCATCCCGGCTTTACTCCTGAAAAGTTTCAGACAAGTTCGTGACTCATTTCTGATTTTGAGTTGTAAGCCATTTTGTTTCTGCTAGAGAAAAAACCACCATCCGGTCAGAAAACCGATAGCTGCGCCACCTGCTGCCACACCGGCAAGAACCACCACTGAGTTATTGGGTGGAGGAGGCGTAACGATCGCTTGCATTTCTGTATTCGTGATGGTTTTGTCCAAAAACTGGAAGTGCTCGACATTAGTTCCTAAATTGAGCGATGAG
>Ga0194037_1000266_pt1 | contig 41145 bp, 35 predicted proteins | sample JunL306m_MetaG_FD_148653 | JGI IMG/M metagenome (GOLD analysis project Ga0194037, IMG submission 148653) | Anoxic zone freshwater microbial communities from boreal shield lake in IISD Experimental Lakes Area, Ontario, Canada - Jun2016-L304-6m | ecosystem: Environmental > Aquatic > Freshwater >... | reverse complement strand
ACTTACCGGTTTATAAAGCAACCTATGATTTGCTATTGGCTATTTTTGGGTTTACAAAGGATTTTAGTAAGGATTACAAATACACGGTGGGTGAAAGCATAAAAAAAGAAACTAAAATACTGTGATAACCACTGCGCTAACTAAACCCTCCATAACCCCAAATAATCCTGTTCTGCGCTAGTTTCAATTTAACTACTATAAACTTGGTCAGGATGCAATAAACGCCTATCTTTGCCCTCCAAACATCGCGAGGTAGAGCAGCGGTAGCTCGTCGGGCTCATAACCCGAAGGTCGGAGGTTCGATCCCTTCCCTCGCAACATAGTAATCCCGCTCCCGATTTCCATATCGAGGGCGGATTTTTTTTATAGTAACTTTGTATGATTAAGGGCGGAAAAACAAGAAAAGAAAGGCATGAAAGTAGGGTTTGTAAATATATTTGGGAAGCCAAACGCAGGTAAAAGCACTTTACTGAACGCCATCATGGGCGAGAAGATGGCTATTGTGTCCTCCAAAGTGCAAACCACGCGTCATAGAATTAAGGCCTTTTTAAATAAGGTAGATGAGTATCAAGTCATTTTTTCAGATACACCAGGGATCATTGATCCTAAATACAAACTGCATGAGAAGATGATGGGTGCGGTTAAATCGGCTTTAGAAGATGCAGATTTGGGACTTTTGATGGTGGATGTTCGGGATGATTTTGATGAAATTGACGCGATGTTTAGTGCTTTGAAGCTAAAAGTGCCATGTATTGTGGTCATGAATAAATCGGATTTGGCTGCTGGTGGCAGGGTGAAAGAAGCAAATGCGTATTTTAGTGCAAAGCCTTATTGTACCAAAATAATTTCAATTAGTGCATTGAATAACAGTGATATAGATAGGTTAATGAAAGTTATACTTGAACTTATTCCTGAAGGCGGTCACCCATTTTTTGACCAAGAGGATTTGAGTGATATGCCTACTAAGTTTTTTGTAAGTGAGATGATCCGAGAAAAGATATATCAGTTGTTTGGGGAGGAAATTCCTTATCATACTGCTGTGCAGGTGAATTCATTTAAGGAGCAGCCGCTTCTTACAAAAATTCAAGCGGATATTGTGGTGAACCGTGAAACACAAAAAGCAATTATCATTGGTCAAGGGGGAAAGATGATCAAGGAGATTGGCAGTTTGGCAAGGAAGGATATTGAAGAGTTCATTGGTTCCAAAGTGTATCTTGAACTGTTTGTAAAGGTGAAGCCAAAGTGGCGTGACAATGATATGAAATTAAAAGAATTTGGGTATTAATAGAAATTGAAAAAAATTACAAATAATGTAATGATTATCAATTATTTATATAATGTTATTTGAATATTAAATTAATGTTTTATGAGTTATACAGTGGCAATTGTTGGAAGGCCAAACGTAGGGAAAAGCACTTTGTTTAATCGTTTCTTAGAGGAGCGTAAAGCAATTGTAGATGATATTAGCGGTGTTACAAGAGATCGTCAATATGGGGTGACAGAATGGAATGGTAGAACCTTTAATGTAATTGATACAGGCGGTTTTGTGCCAGATTCTAAAGACATGTTTGAAACTGAGATCAGAAAGCAGGTTAAAATCGCTATCGAAGAAGCCAATGCCATCATTTTTATGGTCGATGCTGCAGTAGGTTTGACCGATTTGGATTCGGCTATGGCAGATATGCTGAGACGCAGTATTAAGCCGGTTTATGTTTGTGTCAATAAAGTAGACAATTCTACCCGTGCCTTAGAAGGAACCGAATTTTACGGAATGGGGTTTGAACATAATTATTTTGTGAGTTCTATTTCGGGTAGTGGTAGTGGTGAATTATTAGATGCCGTGACATCAGGTATGATAGATGAGCCAATGAAAGTAGTAGATGCTGATTTGCCAGAAGGTGCTGAACCTGAGGAGGCAATTGCCATCCCTAAAATTGCGATTATGGGTCAACCTAATGTGGGCAAATCCTCTTTACTAAACGCTATGGTGGGACAAGACAGAACCATCGTAAGTAATATAGCTGGAACCACTCGTGATACCATTCATACGCATTACAATATGTTCCAAAAGGAATTTGTATTAATAGATACAGCGGGTATTCGTAGAAAGAATAAGGAAAAGGACGATTTGGAGTTTTATTCAGTTATTCGCGCTATTAAAGCCATGGATGAAGCAGATGTTTGTTTGATGGTGATAGATGCTGAAAAAGGAGTAACGGCCCAGGATTTAAGTATTTTTAGCCTTGCTGCTAAGAAGGGAAAGGGGATTGTTGTTTTAGTCAATAAATGGGATTTGATTCCAAAGGAAACGAATACAGCTCGTGATTTTGAAAAGAAAATCAAGGACAAACTGGCACCTTTCACTGACGTACCTGTATTGTTCATTTCTGCCCTTGAAAAGACGCGTATTTTTAAAGCGATCGAATTAGCCTTAGAAGTATATGAGAATAAGCACCGCAAGGTGGCCACCTCTAAGTTAAATGAAGTCATGCTGAAAGTGGTCCAAAATTATCAGGCACCAGTGGTGAGGGGACATATAATAAAAATTAAGTTTGTATCTCAATTGCCTACAAGAGTGCCTTCTTTTGCCTTTTTTACCAATTTCCCGGATGATATTAAGACTCCGTACCGAAATTATTTAGAAAATCAGGTGAGAGCCAACTTCAAGTTCACAGGCGTACCAATTAGGATATATTTTAGAAAAAAATAATATTAAAGAAAATTTGGAATTTTTGGTTTTCGGGGATATCTTCGCCAACGTATTTTTTACCAAACTTAAAACATTTTTAAAATGAAAAAAGTATTCGCAATCTTAGCTATCGCTGCTTTAACTGCATGTGGTGGTGCTTCTACTGAAGCTAAAACTGATACAGCTGCTACAACAGTTGATACTGCTGCTAAAGCTACAGTTGATACAGCTGCTGCTGCTACAGTTGATACTGCTGCTAAGCACTAATCAAAATAATTGGACTGTTGGTGGGCTGTTCACTCAGCCCCTACTTGCCAACTAACAGTTATCGGAAAAGTTTCATATGGCAAGCAATCGTTAAGCCGCTCCGTTTCTACGGAGGGGCTTTTTTTATTTTGGCCTTTTTATAGAATATAAAAGGCCAAAATAAAAACTCTAATGACTGGTCCGAAAGGCTGGCCCTTCGAACCTTTTCATATTTCCTTTTTATAGAATATAAAGGGCCAAAATAAAAACTCTAATAATTTTGGTCCCCGCTCCGCGGGGAGCATGAAACAAATACTCGATAGCTTTTTGGGGATAAACTGTGAACTATTTTGCCATTTAGCCTATTTTTATTACCTTTGTAGCACGATGAAAGCAAATAGCAACTGGTTTTACTTTTTCTTTTATTTCTACTTTAACCAAAGTAGCCGGGTTGTATTTGTAAAAGCATAAAGAAATTAACTAAACATACAGTCCCGGCCCACAAGTCGGGATTTTTTTATTCCACCCAAAGCGGGGATAAAACAATGTAAATAGTTAAAGAAAAAAATAAAAAAATTAGGAAGAAAGGGAATGAATCAAAAGGTAACAATACAAGGATACGAAGGAAGTTTCCACCAAGTGGCAGCGAGGCATTTTTATGGAAAAAATGTAGAAGTGATTACTTGTGACACATTTAGAGAAGTCGTTAAAATTGGAGCAGATAAAAAACTTTCTGACGGTGCTGTGATGGCAATTGAAAATTCTATTGCGGGAAGTATTCTTCCAAATTATAATTTAATTCACAAAACAAAACTTCAAGTAATAGGAGAAGTATACTTGTCGATTAGTCAAAATTTATTGACGAATCCAGGAGTGAAGTTAGCAGATATCAAAGAAGTGCATAGTCATCCAATGGCGATTCTTCAATGTTTAGATTATTTAGAAAAGTATAATTGGAAATTAGTAGAGACCGACGATACTGCATTAAGTGCAAAGCATGTGCAAAAGCGTAAAAGCAAACAAGTGGCTGCCATTGCAAGTAAGTTAGCTGCACAGTTATATGATTTAAATGTGTTGACGCCCGATATTCATACACTTAAAAATAATATTACACGATTTTTAGTGATGTCTCCTCAAGTGGGTAAATCGGTATTAAAAGTAGAGGGAGCTAATAAAGCTTCCATCTATTTTCAAACTGATCACTCCAAAGGAATTTTATCAAAAGTGTTAGCCAAAATTGCGCAAGGGAATGTGAACTTAAGCAAATTGCAAAGTATGCCTATTCCTGGAAGTAATTTTAAATATGGTTTTTATGCTGATTTAGAATTTGAACAATTAAAACATATTGAAAAAGTATTAGAAGAAGTAAAAGTGTTAACCAATAGTTTGAAAATTTTTGGTTTGTATAAAAAAGGTAAAGTTGTAAAAGGGTAACCATGGACATGACATTATCACATAGACTTGAAGGGATTGGAGAGTATTATTTTTCTTCCAAACTGCGCGAAATTGATGAACTCAATAAGGCAGGGAAGCAGATCATCAATCTGGGCATAGGTAGCCCCGATTTACCGCCCCATCCTGATGTGATACAAGTATTACAAAATGAAGCAAGCAAAGACAATGTGCATGCTTATCAATCTTATAAAGGCTCTCCGGTACTGAGAGAAGCCATCGCTGAATGGTATCAAAAGTATTACGCGGTCTCCATAGCGCCCGCTACTGAAGTACTTCCGTTACTAGGAAGCAAGGAAGGGATCATGCATATATGTATGACCTATTTAAACGAAGGGGATCAGGTTTTAATTCCAAATCCTGGTTATCCAACGTACACAAGTGCAGTTAAATTAGCGGGAGGAACGCCGTTATATTATGAGTTGACTGCCGACAATCATTGGGCACCCGATTTTGAAAATTTAGAAAAATCAGATTTATCAAAAGTAAAGTTGATGTGGGTAAATTATCCGCATATGCCAACAGGACAAATGCCCAGTAAACTATTATTTGAAAAAATAGTAGCATTTGCTAAAAAGCATCAAATATTGATTTGCCATGACAACCCCTATAGTTTCATTTTAAATGAAACACCTATGAGTTTGTTGTCCATCGAAGGAGCAAAGGAAGTAGTAATTGAATTAAACTCACTAAGTAAGAGTCAAAATATGGCTGGATGGAGAGTGGGAATGTTAATTGCTGCAGAAGAGCGAATCAATGAAATACTTAGGTTTAAATCCAATATGGATAGTGGTATGTTTTTGCCGGTGCAGTTAGCTGCCGCTAAAGCATTAAGCTTGGATCAAACTTGGTACGAGTCGGTGAATAAAATTTATCAAGCTCGTCGTAAAAAAGTATTTGAATTACTAGACGTACTTAATTGTGTATACTCAAAGGAACAAGTAGGCATGTTTGTTTGGGCTAAAATACCATCCCAATACAAAGATGGATACACGTTAAGTGATAAGGTATTGTATGATGCCAATGTATTTATTACACCCGGTGGAATTTTTGGTTCTGCTGGAAATGGATACATCAGAGTTAGCTTATGTGGTTCCATTGAAAAATTTAGTGAAGCAATTAAAAGAATTCAATCATGCGTTTAGCTATTATTGGAATGGGTTTAATGGGAGGTTCTCTTGCGCTTACTTTAAAAAAGAAAGGGTTTGTGCAAAACGTCATTGGGGTAGATCCTAATGTGGAACATCAGCAAAAAGCGTTGGAACTTGGTATTATAGATGAAGTAATGGATTTAGACAAAGCCATTGCAGCATCAGATATTATTGCCATCGCAACACCAGTCAATATTGCAGAACAACTTTTACCATTGATTTTAAATCAGGTAGACAAGCAGGTTGTTTTTGATGTAGGCTCTACTAAAGAAAGCATTGTTCACATAGCCAATGCGCAATCAAAAAAAGGAAGATTTGTTCCAACACACCCTATGTGGGGTACCGAATTTAGTGGACCTGCAGCAGCACAATCAGATGCTTTTGCCGAAAAAGCCACTGTGATTTGTAACAAGGAACAGATAGACGAAGATGCATTAGAATTAGTGGAAAAATTATACCAACAATTAGGGATGCATATTTTATACATGAATGCCAAACAGCACGACATTCATGTGGCTTATGTGAGCCATATTTCACATATTACTTCTTTTGCATTGGCAAATACCGTGCTAGAGAAGGAGAAAGAGTCTGATGCTATTTTTGAGTTAGCAAGTGGAGGATTTGAGAGTACTGTTCGTTTGGCTAAGTCCAATGCCGATATGTGGGTACCCATCTTTATGCAAAACAAGGAAAATGTGTTAGATGTGCTGAATGAGCATATTAGTCAATTACGCAAATTTAAAGCCAGTCTTGAAAAAGAAAACTTTGAATACTTGTCGGAGTTGATTCATAATGCGAATCAAATTAAAAGAATTTTAAAATAAAATTCTTTAGTAAAAATTAAAAAACTTAAAATGAAGAAAACAGAAGAGACGAATAAGACCAATGAATTAATAGAAGCGGTCAAAACTAAAAAAACATTTACCGAAATAGGAATCAGTGATTCTTTAGTAAAAGCGGTAACAGAATTAGGATATACACATGCTACAGAAATTCAAGAAAGATCAATCCCCGTTTTAATTAGCGGAACAAAAGATTTTATTGGATTGGCACAAACAGGAACGGGTAAAACAGCTGCCTTTGGATTGCCATTATTACAATTAATTAAAACAGCAGATCGTTTCCCTCAAGCCTTAGTAGTTTGTCCTACACGTGAATTATGTATGCAAATTGTAAATGAAATGAATTTGTTTAAAAAACACATTTCAGGTTTACAAGTATTGGCAGTGTATGGTGGAACTTCTATAAGCATGCAAATAAAAGATTTAAAAAGAGGTGTGCAAGTAGTCGTTGCTACTCCCGGTCGTTTAATTGATTTGATCGAAAGAAAAGCAATTAACTTAGAAAAAATTGAATACGTAGTATTGGACGAGGCAGATGAAATGTTAAATATGGGATTCCAAGATGACATTGAATTTATTTTAAAGAATACTCCTAACAGAGAAAGTATTTGGTTGTTTAGTGCAACAATGCCTGCAGAAATTAGAAAAGTAAGCAAGCGTTACATGAAAGAGCCGGTAGAAGTGACTATTGGAAAAGTAAATGCCACCAATAAAAGTATTGATCATCAATATTATTTAACCTCGGCGCAACATCGTTATGAGACTTTAAAGCGTATCATCGATTTTAATCCAGGTATCTATGGCATCATTTTTACACGTACGAAAGCAGATGCGCAGGAAGTGGCTCAACGTTTAACACGTGAAGGATATGATATTGATGCGATCCATGGTGATTTAACACAACAACAACGTGATAGAGTGATGGGGCAGTTTAGAGACAAAAGTTTGCAATTATTAATCGCAACGGATGTAGCTGCTCGTGGTATTGATGTAAAAGGAATCACACACGTCATCAACTTTGAATTACCAGATGATGTAGAAGTTTATACGCACCGAAGTGGTCGTACTGGTCGTGCAGGAAGTGAAGGAATTTGTATTTCTATTGTACACGCTCGTGAGTCATATCGTTTACGTCAGATTGAAAATATGAACAAATGTACTTTCCATAAATTGGATATTCCAAGTGGTAAAGATGTTTGTCGTAAACAATTTTTCCATGTGATGGATAAATTAATGTCAACTGATGTTAGTCATGGTGATTATGAAACCTATGTTCCCATGTTAGCTGAAAAATTTGCTGACATGTCTAAGGAAGAAATTTTAAAACGTGTGGCTGCTTTAGAGTTTAATCGTTTTTTAAGTTATTATGAAAATGCACAGGATTTAAATATTAGAGCTGCAGACAAAAATCGTCGTGAGCCTATGCAACAACAAGATCGTAATCGCGACAGAGGCCGCCAAGAATTTGGAGCAGCTGCTCGTGGAGGAGATCGCGGAGATCGTGGTGCTCGTGGGGAATCATCTAGTCGTGGTGCGGCAAGAGGTGCTACCGGGTACACGCGTTTGTTTGTGAATTTGGGAACCAAGGATGGTTTTTACAAAGCAAGCTTTTTGCAATTCATTTTAGATATGAGTGATTTAAGAAAAGAAGTATTGGGCAAAATTGATATGCGCGATATGAATAGCTGGGTAGAAATTGAAGCAGGTGCTGCGAAGCAAATGATTCATTCAGTGGATGGTAAAAACTACAAAGGTCGCCGCATACGCATGAATGATGCAGATAGTGGTGGTCCAAGAAGAAGCAGCAACGAAGGATAGACAAATTAAAAAATAGTAAGAACGTTTAAATTGGTTAACATGGAAACTTTAACAGCACAAAAACAAGACATTAAAGAAGTGATCAAAAAATCACCCTTGATTATATCAGGCCCCTGCAGTGCAGAAACTGAAGATCAAGTGATGCAAACTGCGATTCGACTAGCCGCAACTGGTAAAGTGGATATTATGCGTGCAGGCATTTGGAAACCTAGAACTCGTCCTGGAAGTTTTGAAGGGATTGGTACCAAAGGTTTGCCTTGGATGCAGCAAGCTAAAAAAGAAACAGGTTTGCCAGTGGCAGTAGAAGTAGCTACCGCTAAACAGGTGGAAGATGCTTTACATTTTGATGTGGATGTTTTATGGGTAGGGGCTCGTACTACCGTGAATCCTTTTAGCGTGCAAGAAATTGCAGATGCATTAAAGGGTGTAAAAGTTCCTGTGTTAATCAAAAATCCTATCAATCCAGATTTAGAATTATGGATTGGTGGGATGGAGCGTATTGCGAAAGCAGGGGTTGAAGATTTAGGATTAATTCATCGTGGGTTTAGCTCTTATGGCAATACTGAATATCGCAATGCCCCTATGTGGCATTTGGCGATTGAAATGAAACGTCGTTACCCAGGAATTCCTATGATCAACGATCCTTCACATATTTGTGGACGTCGTGATATTTTACAAGAGGTCGCACAAAAAGCGATCGACTTAGATTTTGATGGTTTAATCATTGAATCTCATATTGATCCAGACAATGCTTGGAGTGATGCTAAACAACAAATTACGCCCGAAGTATTAGCCGAAATGTTAGGCGCTATCCGTTGGAGAAAGGACGATGTCGCTTCTGCCGAATATCATGCAGCTTTAGAAAAATTACGTCAACAAATTAATCAGTTAGATGATGAATTGTTACAAGTATTATCTACACGTATGAAAGTGGCTGAAAAAATTGGAGAGTACAAGAAAAACAATGACATCACTATTTTGCAAACCAATCGTTGGAATGAAATTTTAGAACGTGCGGTTAGTAAAGGGAATAAAGTAGGGTTAAGCGAAGATTTTATAACTAAGTATATGGATGCGGTACATATGGAAAGTATCCATCACCAAAATAAAATAATGAATAGCTAGTAGACAATATTAGACTGCTAGTTTATTTTAAAAAAGCCAACTCATGAAAAATTGGAAAGTAAAATTTTCATCGGCATCTGTTGAATTTATTTTTGACGGAAAGTTTTCGGGGATTCATAAATGGGCAGATAAAAACAATGCCATTTATATCACGGATGAAAACCTGTATGCTATTCATGAAAAAAAGTTTACAGGAAAAAAGACCATCGTCATTCCAGCGGGAGAAGAACATAAGCAACAATCTACAGTTGATTTTATCATTGAAGCTTTATTGAACTTTGACGCTACACGATCAACCACTTTAGTGGGAGTAGGGGGCGGTGTGGTAACTGATTTGGTAGGATATGTGGCAGGCATTTATATGAGAGGGGTGTCTTTTGGATTTGTACCTACTACTATATTAGCGATGGTAGATGCTTCGGTTGGAGGTAAAAATGGCATTGATATAGGTTGGTATAAAAATATGGTGGGATTAATTCGTCAACCCTCTTTTATTTTTTACGACTATGATTTTTTAGCTACGTTACCTTCACATCAGTGGCAAAATGGTTTTGCAGAAGTGATTAAGCATGCAGCTATTAAGGATGCAAAAATGATGCAGGAATTAGCGCAACATGATATTTTATTTTATCAAAAAAATAAAAAGGCTTTAGCATCTTTATTAGAACGTAATGTTCAAATTAAAGTGAAAGTGGTGCAAAAAGATGAGTTTGAAAAAGGGGATCGTAAATTACTCAACTTAGGACATACCTTAGGACATGCTATTGAAAATCAACATGCGCTTTTACACGGGCATGCCATTAGTATTGGAATGGTGTATGCAGCTAAAATTTCTCAAGTCTTAAAAGGGTTTAATCAAGTAGGGGTATTAATTGACACACTTACTAAATATGGATTGCCGACTAAAATGCATTTTAATATTGAGCAAGCCATGGAATTGATACAAAAAGATAAAAAGAAAGCAGCAGCAGGAATGCAGTATGTTTTATTACAAAAGATAGGCAAAGGAATCTATGAAACGATTCCTATGAAGTCATTAGAAAAACTCATTAAGCTGTATTCTTAATCATGTTAGTAACGGTTTATCCAGCAAAATTAAAAGGAGTGCAAATGGCTCCTGCAAGCAAGAGCAGTATGCAGCGTGCATGTGCCGCCGCATTGTTGCATGTGGGAGAAACGGTCATACATAATCCAGGACATTCCAATGATGATTTAGCTGCTTTGGATGTAATTCAAAAGTTAGGCGCAGAAGTAGCTATGAATGCAAGTGCTATTACGATACATTCTAAAGGAATAATGCCTATTGGTCCCGAAATGAATTGCGGTGAAAGTGGTTTAGGCATTAGGATGTTTACGCCTATTGCTGCATTAAGTGCGCAATCAATCAGGATTCAAGGCAAGGGAAGTTTGGTGAAAAGACCTATGCATTTTTTTGATGAAATTTTACCACAATTAAAAGTGAGCATTCAATCCCAGGCAGGTTATCTACCCATTCAAATACAAGGGCCTTTAAAACCTAGTACCATTTCGGTAGATGGCTCATTGAGCTCTCAGTTTTTGACGGGTTTGCTCATGGCTTATGCAGCTTCAGGTGCGCAGGAAGTATCCATTCATGTGAAGGATTTAAAAAGCAAACCTTATATCGACCTCACATTACATGTGCTCAATACTTTTGGTTGGAAAGTAGTTCATCAGAACTATCAGCAATTTCAGTTTCTACATCATACGCCATTACCAGAACATATTGAATATACAGTAGAAGGGGATTGGAGTGGTGCGGCCTTTTTATTGGTCGCGGGGGCTACTTCAGGACCTATTTTAGTCACAGGATTACAAATGGATTCTACCCAGGCAGATAAGCAAGTGATGGAGGCTTTAAGAAAATCTAACGCAAGTATTCATATTAGCCCAGAAGGGATTTTGATAGGTCCTGCGAAGGATCATAAAGGTCTTCAATCTTTTGAGTTTGATGCCACAGATTGCCCCGATTTATTCCCTCCCTTGGTGGCTTTGGCTGCCAATTGTCAGGGGGTAACTCTTATTAAAGGAGTGTCTCGATTAGCACATAAAGAAAGTAATAGAGGCCTGACCTTGCAAACTGAGTTTGCGAAAATGGGGGTTAAAATTGATTTAGAGGAGGATGTCATGAAAGTAGTTGGAGGGGCAGAAATTCAATCTTCCATCGTGTTTTCGCAGCATGATCACCGTATTGCAATGGCTTGTGCAGTTGCAACATTAAATTCAAATGGACCAGTGCAAATAATTGATGCTGAAGCTATTAATAAATCTTATACTGATTTTTTTGAGCATCTACAACATTTGGGGGCTCAAGTGCATATAGAATAATTTTCTTACCTTGTAATACGTAATTGAAGTACATGAATAGTTTTGGAACCTTATATAGAGTGCAAATTTTTGGAGAATCCCATGGGGCTTGCGTTGGCATTTTGGTAGACGGATGTCCGGCTGGTTTGCCCTTAACTGCTGACGACTTTGTGGAAGATATGGAACGCCGTAAAGGAGGCAAGCAAAAAGGAACTACTCCCCGTCAGGAAGAGGATGTGCCAGTTTTTCAATCTGGAATTTTTGAGGATACAACCACAGGAGCTCCTATCACTTTATTATTTGAAAATAAGAATACTCGCAGTGGTGATTATGAAAAACAAAGAGCGGTGCCTCGACCAGGTCATGCTGATTTTACAGCGCATCAAAAATTTGGAGGTTTTGAAGATTATAGAGGAGGCGGACACTTTAGTGGAAGACTTACGGCGGGTTTAGTAGGGGCAGGTGTTATCGCAAAAAAATTACTCAAAGGCATTGAAATCAATGCTCATATTGAAAGTATTGGAGGAGAAGCAGATTTGGAAAAAGGGTTGCAAAAAGCAATCAATGCTAAAGACAGTGTAGGGGGGGTGGTAAGTTGTGTTGTGAAAGGATTGCCAATTGGACTTGGAGAACACTTCTTTAATTCGGTGGAGTCTTTAATTAGCCATGCTGTTTTTGCGATTCCAGCCATAAGAGGCATTGAATTTGGAACGGGATTTGCGGCAGCAAATATGTTTGGGGTGGAGCATAATGATGCCATCATAGATGCATCTGGCAAAACAAAAACAAATCATGCCGGCGGTGTGGTAGGGGGTTATACTAACGGAAATGATTTGGTATTCCGTATTGCAGTGAAACCTACTTCATCTACGCCAAAGGATCAAATAACTTGGAATTGGGAAACTAATGAGCAAGAAACATTTTCGGTAAAAGGCAGACACGATTTATGCATTGCATTAAGAGTGCCGGTCGTATTAGAAGCTGTAACAGCTATCGTATTAGCGGATTTAATGTTATTAGAACAAAAAATTCCGCGTATTTTATAAAATGGGTAATACACTTATTTGTAAAATAGAAAGTTAAAAAATTAAAAAAATGGAAAGCGAATTTATATATCATATTACCACTCAAGCAGAGTGGGCGCAAGCAAAAATCAACAATGACTATTTGCCTTTGAATTATGAGGCAGATGGATTTATACATTGTTCTATTGAGAGACAAGTTGAGGGTGTCATTGAGCGCTTTTATCAAGGTCAAAAGAATTTGGTGAAATTGAAAATTGAAAAAGAGAAAGTGAATCGTCCAGTTTTATTTGAATTGGCGCATGATATCAATGAGTTATTCCCTCATATATACGGGTCATTAAATACCGATGCCGTGGTGGAAGTAGAATCAATATCCTAGCATGCAAAAACATTACGGGAAACATATCATTTCAATCATTGGCTTCTGTCTTTTATTGACATTTTCCAATTCATTGGGGGCACAGGAAATCTATCCTCATAGTTTAACGAATGAAAATTATCTGGATAGTGTCAATATGAAGAAGTATCGAAAGAAAATAGATACCCGTCGAATTAAAATTGAATTGAATAGAATTACAGGCATCGCAAGTTTTTATAGTTTCAATTTAAATGGCACTTTAACCTCTACTGGGGAACATTATTACAACAAAAAATATACGGCCGCTTGCAACTTATTCAAGTTAAATACTTTGGTTAGGGTGACCAATATGCGTAATGGCAAATCGATCATTGTTCGAATCAATGATCGAATGCATCCCAATATGCTTAAAATGGGTCGTGTGATAGATTTAAGTCATTCTGCATCTAAGAAGCTGATTACCAGTTCAAAAGGAATTGTCAAAGTAGTGGTTGACGCCATTGGGTACTCTGAAATTACCCCTAAAGATTAGCTATTAGGGATTATATAAAATATTTCAATATTTCGGCTTTTAGGAGTAAATTTGTGTTATTATTAACTATTTAAGACTATGAAAAAAATTTTATTTTCACTAATCGTGTTCTCTTTTGCTTTAGCAGCCTCTGCTCAAGACGGGTCTAATGTAAAAAAACCGTCAATAGCATTACGCATATCTGCGCTAGATTTTACAACTGCAAGAGATATTAATGTAAACACTTTAGGGGGTGTTTTAAACAACAGAACTTGGGCCAAATTAGGAGATGCAACTCCTAGCATTGGTGTGCAATATTTTAAAGGGTTAACCAGCAATATTGATTTCATGGCTAATTTAGATTTTGCATCTTTACAATATCCTTTTTACTTAAGTTCAAATATCCATATTCCAACGGGTAAAAAATTATACACTGCATTTGATGCGAATGTGAATTTTAAAATGTTATCTGATGACTACAAAGTAGTTCCTTATGTGACATTAGGTATTGGTGTAGGAGTAGCTGCTAATGTGTATTATACCCCTTATGCGCCTGCTGGTTTTGGTTTACAAATTAAAGCGAATAAAGGTTCTTTCATAAATATCAATAGTACTTACCGTGCTGAAATGGCGCAATTAACAAAATCTCATTTTAGTCATGGTGTGAGTTACTCAATGCCATTGAAATTGAAAGAGAAAAAAGCAATTGTTTTACCTCCACCTCCGCCGCCAGCACCAGTTGATACAGATAATGATGGTGTGATTGACGAAAAAGACAAATGTCCTACAGTAGCAGGTTTGGCTAAATACAATGGATGTCCAATTCCTGATACAGATAAAGATGGTGTGAATGATGAACAAGACAAATGTCCTACAGTAGCAGGTTTGGCTAAATACAATGGATGTCCAATTCCTGATACAGATAAAGATGGTATCAATGATGAAGAAGATAAATGTCCTACTGTAGCTGGTTTAGCTCGTTACAATGGATGTCCTATTCCTGATACCGATAAAGATGGCATCAATGATGAAGAAGATAAATGTCCTACAGTAGCTGGTATCAGTGCGAACCACGGTTGCCCTGATGTTCAACCTACTTTAACGACAGCTGCTGAGGCTTTGAAATTTGAAACAGGTAAATCTTATTTATCCAAAAAACAATTAGCAGGATTAAGCGCAGTAGTAGCGGTATTAAATCAATATCCTAATGTAAGCGTTGCGATTGGTGGTCATACAGATAATACAGGAGCTGAAAAATTAAATTCAAAATTATCCATCAATAGAGCAAATGTGGTTGCTAAATATTTAACTAAAGCTGGCATAGATGCTAAACGTTTAACATCTGCAGGTTTTGGTTATTCTAAACCTTCTGCTGATAATAAAACCAAAGCAGGTCGCGCTCAAAACAGAAGAGATGAATTAACTGCTGTTTATAACTAGAACTACAAATACTTATTTTGATTCATTAAAATAAGTCTTACTAAATATTTAAAAAGCCCCGTCCCGATTTTCCGGACGGGGCTTTTTAAATTAAAGACCTAATTAATTTTAAAGTAAGTAAGTAAGTAAGTAAGTAAGTAAGTAAGTAAGTAAGTAAGTAAGTAAGTAAGTAAGTAAGTAAGTAAGGGTTGTCTTATACAAATCAACTAATTCGGATCTATATCAATAATAATCTGTACTGATTTATAACGGGGATGCACTTGAATGAGTTTGATAAAATGCAAAAGCTGTTGTTTCGCTAATTTTAAGGACTCAGGCTGCTTGGATATTTTAACCGAGAGTTCCCATATATATTTATTGCGAACCCTATTAATAGAAGGCTGTGCGGGTCCTAGAACCGTTTTTTGAATATCCTTGCCCAGTGATAAGTAAAAATGATTGGCAGCTTCTTCTGCAATTTGATTATCAACATGTTTAAAAAGGATACTCATTAATCTGCTAAAAGGGGGGTAGCTAAAATTTTTACGATTTTGTATTTCGAATTGATAGAAGCCAAAGTAATCGTGTGATTTCACTAGCTGAACAATAGGATGTTGTGTTTGACTCACCTGGATAATCACTTTACCAAGATCGTTTTTTCGACCCGCTCTTCCGCTCACCTGCTCCATCATTTGAAAAGCTCTTTCGTTTACTCGGTAGTGATTGAAGTTAAGAAGACTGTCTGCGTCAACAATACCCACTAAGTCTACATTTTCGAAATCAAGTCCCTTCACAACCATTTGCGTTCCTACTAAGACATCAATTTGCTTTTGTTCAAATTTTTGTATGATCGCGTCGTGTTCATTTTTGCCTTTTACATTGTCAAAATCCATTCTAGCAATTTGGATACCTGGTAAAGCCAATTGTAATTTTTCTTCAATTTGTTCGGTCCCAAAATTCTTTTGCTTAAAACTATTTTTGCCACAAGCTTCGCAGGTAGTCACTGTAGGATAAGAACTGCCGCAATAGTGACATGAAAGCATATGCTTGGCTTTATGATAAGTAAGTGTCACATCGCAATTTTTGCAATGAGGTATCCAACCACAAGTATCACATATCATATAAGGTGCATAGCCTCTTCTATTTTGAAATAGAATCACTTGCTTTTGAGCATCAATAGTTTGTTTTATTTTTTCTAATAAAATGGGAGTTAATATAGATGCATTCGCCTGTTGTTTTTTGGTATCTACTAATTCAATAGCCGGAAGCGATGCTTGACTAAATCGTTCTTTTAAATAAGTATATCCAAACTTTTTATTTTCTGCATTATAGTAGGTTTCTACCGATGGTGTAGCAGATCCTAAAACTACTTTAGCTCCCAATTGTTTGGCATAATAAATCGCAGTATCCCTAGCTTGATACCTGGGGGCTGGTTCTTGTTGTTTGTAGGAGGGGTCATGCTCTTCGTCAATAATAATTAAGCCTAAATTTTGATAGGGTAAAAACAAAGCAGAGCGCGCCCCTAATATAATTTTAATTTCTCCTGATTTTACTTTGTTCCAAATTTCAACACGTTCATTGGGATTGAATTTGGAATGATATATGGCCACACTACCCCCAAAATACTGCTTTAGTCTTCGTATCATTTGAGCGGTTAAAGCAATTTCGGGCAACATATAAAGTGCTTGTTGATTTTGTGCCATCATTTGATGAATCAACGAAACATATATTTGTGTTTTTCCACTACCCGTGATGCCATGTAATAATGAAACAGGGAACTGTTTGAGTTGTTGTTGAAGATGGTCTAATGCTATTTTTTGTGCTTCTGTAAGCGTATGAAAATGCGCGTCTCCTTCATTGGTATCTAATGCTATTCGGTCCCTTTTTATCTTTTGTGCCACCAAAATTCCTTTGTCAACAAGCGCCTTTAATTGAGCATGGGTTGCCCCCGACTTTTCAAGAATTGATTTTTGTTTGACTAACCCTTCTGTTTTTTGAAAGTGTAAAAAAGACAATAATAAGGCGAGCTGTTTCGGTGCCCTGGACCATTCATTTAATAATTTTTCAAGAGCGACTTCATTTTGATAATCGGAATGAAGAGAAAGTATGATTTCTTCTTTAATAGAATACTTGTCTTTCATATACTCTTTCACCGTGCAAATTCCTTTTTGAATCAATTTATTAATAACAGGGTAGACCGATTTTTTTTGTAAAATTTTCTGTATTTCAAGTAAGCTTAATTCCTTTTTGATTTGAAGTGCTTCGGTGACAATGTATTCTGAATCACTCAAAGATTTACTATCTACGGCCACCTCATCTATTAAAGTAAAAATACTTTCACTGGAGATTTTCAAGTGACTGGGGATAGCAGCCTGCATGACTTCTCCTTCACTGCACATATAATATTCAGCCATCCATTCCCAAAGTTTAATTTGAGCTTCATAAAGTATAGGCTGCTCATCTAATAAACCTAAAATGGGTTTAGGATCAAAAGAGGGGGGCTTCTGATGGGTTATTTTTTTCACAATACCAGCGTATCGTTTATTGGCACCAAGCATCACTTCTACGCGCATGCCTATCATGATATCGGATTGAAAATTTTCCGGTATCATCCAAGTATAATTTTTGGGGAGCGCTAAGGGTATGATAATTTCGGCGTACATCATGAAGGGTACAAAAATACACTATGCAGTTGGATAGTTTCGATATCTTCTAAGACCTTCGTCCATCATTTTATACACTTTATTCTTGAGGTCTTCCATTTGATCCATGGTATATCCGTCCACTTGAACAGTTTCTAAATAGACGACTCTGCTTTTGCCGGGGGTTAAGCTTAATACGCTATCAAAATGCATTCTTTCGACACTATCTAGTAATAAAATAGGCTGGATGGGGGTATTCATTTCAATGGCTAATTTAAATGCACCATTAAAAAATGACTTTAAAGGTTGCTGGTCAGTCATACTAAAAGTGCCTTCCGGAAAAATAAAAATAGATACTTTATTCAGTAAGGCCATTTTTAAATTACGCAAACTTTGAGCTCTTTTTTCTGGGCTACTGCGATCGACCATCACCACAGCTTCTTTATAAATCCATCCAAAAATAGGAATTTTGGAAGACTCAAATTTTCCAAGGGGTTTAATAGGTTGATGTTTTAGTTGCACAATAGGAGGGATGTCCATATAGGAATTATGGTTACCTACAAAAATATGTGGCTTGGAAAAATCATGCACTGATTCATAGATCTCAATATGTGTAACCCCTAAAAAAAAGTAAAGTACTTTAGACCAATACCTGCATATGAAATAAATACGGTTACTTAATTTTTCTCTTCCAAAAGGCAGGATAAATGCCATTGCAATAACAGACAAAATGGTAAGGCAAGAAAAAACAAGGATGGCGTAGAAGCAATAAATAAGCTGTATTGGTTTTAGTATTTTTCTCATCTGAACCTCTAATATAATAAAAAAGGCCCGAATAGAAATTCAGGCCGTACGATTGCTTGCTTAAAAACCAAAAAAACGAAAACTAAAATTTATATACAGCAGCTAAAACAAAGCTAGCGTTGCTTCCTGTTGCCTTGCTGGAGCTATTTGTAAAAATATTGTCTTTAGCATTATCCCATCTAAATTCAGGGATAATAGTTAATTTTTTAAATTTGTAATTCATTGATAAGGTATTTGCAAAAATGGAGGTTCCAAAGGCACCTGCAGACAAAGCACTTTTATCATCAAATATTTCAGATCTTAAGGTGAATCCAATAGTGCTATTGGGGTCAAAATTCAGATATAATGCATTGCTTTTCCAATCGCTAGTTTTACCACTCATTTTAGCGCTATAAATAGTTCCGTCATAATTGAATGCCCATTGAGTAGATAGGGTGTTATTTATGACAACATCAATTTGAGAAAATCGATCGGTGCCGCCTACATTACCCCCTTGATAATTTGCATATAAGGTTGTTTTATCTTGGAATAATTTAGTACTCCATTGAGCTATAAAAACTTTTGAGGAAGATTTGCTCGTAATGAAATCGGTAGGATTCGCTAAGCCAATCATAAAGCTTGTTTTTCCAGATAGTGCATATTCAGCTTTCACGCCAGTATGAAAAAATGGACCATAAGAAAATCCATAAGATATACTATAATTTCTATTTAAGGGGGCGTCTAATAATTCATATCCTACATGTGTTGCCCATTTACCAGCGCTGATTTTTAATTTATCCGTAATAGCATAAGAAATAAAAGCTTGTTTAATATTGGCGAGTAAACCTTGATCATTGTATGAAAATTCTTCTGCTCTTTTACCATATCCAAGATCGATGGTTGATCCCCATTTGCCTAAGGTTTGGTCCATTTTAAAGGAAGCCATTCCTAAAGCAAGTTTGTTTTGTGAATTTGTAAAACTTGTATAATTATTGGTGGAACCGCTTTGCGTTGAAAAGCTACTTCTAAAATAGGCGTCAATATATCCAGAAGTGGTGATACTATAGCTAGTTTTTATAGCTTCTGATTGTGAGAAAATGGTATTAGAAACTAAAAATAATAATCCTAGAAATGATATTTTTTTAATCATTATAAAGAGGGTTTAACTTAATTAAAGGTACAGCAGATGAGCTTTGTGCGGAAACTTTATCACCGCTGTACCTGTTTGCTTTTATTGGGGACTATGATTTTAGTGGATTTCTACCATATTTCTCATCGTGTTGTGTTGCATCTAGTCCTAATTCCTCTTCTTCTTCAGATACTCTTAATGGTAAAATAAAAGAGATGAATTTAAAAATGATATAGGAAACACTAAAGCTGTAAGCCACTACGATTAACATTGCTTTTAGTTGAATTAGGAAAAATGCAGGATTGCCATAAAATAATCCATCAGCGCCTGCAGGATTTACTGCTTTAGACGCAAATATTCCTGTCATTAACATTCCCACCATACCTCCAATTCCATGACAAGGAAATACGTCTAATGTATCATCCACTCTTGATAATTTAAATGCATGACTTAATACGTTAGAGATCACAGCGCCAACAACACCAATAAATATACTTTGAGGAATTCCAACAAATCCTGCAGCAGGCGTAATGGCTACTAGTCCTACAACAGCACCAATACAGAATCCTAATACAGAAGGTTTTTTTCCTTTTAATACATCGAAAAACATCCAAGCTAAACCTGCTGCTGCTGCTGCTGTATTAGTAGTTGCAAATGCGTTTACGGATAATGCATTGGCTCCTAAAGCTGATCCAGCATTAAATCCAAACCAACCAAACCATAATAAACCTGTACCAATCAATACATAAGGAATATTGGCTGGAGGAATTTCTTGATGTTCTAATTTTGCTCTACGAGATTTTAATACAATTGCTCCTGCCAAAGCAGCACAACCTGCACTAATATGTACCACGGTTCCACCTGCAAAATCTAACGCTCCCATTTTTAATAAAAATCCTTGTGGATGCCAAGACCAATGTGCAAGAGGAGCGTATACCAAAATGATAAATAAAATAATAAATAAGGTATAGGAAGTAAACTTAATTCTTTCTGCAACAGCGCCTACCACTAAACCTGGAGTGATGATCGCAAACATCAATTGAAAAAGCGCGAATAATAATAATGGGATTGTCATTGCGGTTCCTCCTTGTAAAGTGGGTGCTCCATTTACGACTCCTTTAAAAAATAAATGTGTCATTGGATTTCCAATAAAACCTCCAATAGTATCACCAAAACAAAGACTATAACCAAAGCTTATCCATATCACAGATACAATACCTGCTGATACCATACTTTTTATCATAGTTGATAAAATATTTTTTCGGTGTACCATTCCGCCATAAAAAAAAGCTAAGCCTGGAGTCATAATAAAAACTAATGCAGTTGCTACTATTATCCAAGCAATATCTGCGGCACTATATTCGCCTGCGAAGCTTGGAAGTTGTGGAACAAATAAGGCTAACACTGCAATCACTACCAATAGAAGGAAAGGGGCCACCTTTTGTACTATTTGATTTTTCATTTGAGTGGGGTTATATTAAAAAATAAATTATGTATGTTTTATGAATCAAAAATAAAATAAAATTCAACTAACAGGTGTTATAATATAACATATAAATAAACATAATATGATAAAATTAAAGTATGATTATTTTCTGAAAATCAATATGGAATTGAATTTGGAGAGTATTATTCACAAATAAATTAAATATTATGTGGAAAAAAATGTAGAAATTTTATAAAAAAAGAGGCTTAAACTTTCATTTAACCCTCTTTTTTTACATTTTGAGCCCATTTTAAACATATGTAAATATTTATAAATATAAAAAATGGGACTTATATATTTATAAAAACTACTCTTATATACTATGTGCTAACAAATTACTGTCTTTAGACTCTAATAAAGAAGAGCCAGTTAGGAATATATCCACTTTACGGGCACATTCACGGCCCTCACTAATGGCCCACACTACTAATGATTGTCCTCGACGCATATCACCCGCTGTAAATACTTTAGCAACATTGGTTTGATACGCTTGCTCAGTTGCTTTTACATTTCCTCTTTCGTCTAATTCAATTCCCATATCATCTAATAAGCCTGAAGGATTAGGATGTAAAAAACCCATTGCTAATAATGCTAATTCACAAGGGATTTCACGAAGACTTCCTTCTACTTCAGTAAATTTTGAAGGACGACCGTCTGCACTGCTGGTCCATGCTAAATCTACCACTTGCAATGCTCTTAAATTTCCTTTATCATCTCCTAAAAATGCTTTGGTATTCATACTCCACATTCTTTGGGCACCTTCTTCATGTGAAGTAGTCGTTTTTAATAACATAGGATAAGTAGGCCATGGCATGTAATTGGCTCTTGTAGTAGGAGGTTCAGGAAGTAATTCAAATTGTGTCACTGAATTTGCTTCTTGTCTATTAGAAGTTCCTACACAATCACTTCCTGTATCACCACCTCCAATCACCACGACATTTTTTTGAGTGGCTACTATGGCTGCTTCCTCAAAAGTTATTTGACTGACTCTTTTATTTTGTTGCTTTAAAAAATCCATGGCAAAATGAACACCATTTAATGCACGACCTGGAATGGAAAGGTCGCGTGGAATGTTAGAGCCTCCTGCCAAAACTACAGCATGAAAATCACGCATAATATCATTCACTCTTACATTCACTCCCACATGAGCATTGCATTTAAATAGGACGCCTTCCTCTTCCATGAGTTGAACACGACGTGCTACTACTGTTTTTTCTAATTTAAAATCGGGGATACCAAAACGTAATAAGCCTCCTGGTTGTGGGTCACGTTCAAATAAAGTCACTTCATGTCCAGCATAATTTAATTGAGCAGCGGTGGCTAATCCAGCTGGGCCAGATCCTATCACGGCTACTTTTTTTCCCGTTCTTACCAGTGGTTTTCGGGGTTGTACAAAACCTTTTTCAAATGCTATTTCAATAATATGTTTTTCAATTTCTTCGATCGTAACAGCAGGCTGATTGATGCCTAACACACAAGCACTTTCGCAAGGTGCCGGACAAATGCGACCTGTGAATTCAGGAAAGTTGTTCGTAGAAATTAAAATATCATACGCTTCTTTCCATTCTTGTTTATACACCGCATCATTGAATTCAGGAATAATATTTCCTAAAGGGCATCCATTATGACAAAAGGGGACACCGCAATTCATACATCTTGCTGATTGCTCATTTAATTGTTGATCCGATAATAAAGAGACAAACTCTTTATAATTCTTTTTTCTTTCTTCCACCGGTAGTTTGGAAGGAGAAGTTCTTGTAAATTCTTTAAATCCAGTTGGTTTGCCCATAACACTTATTTTGTTGCGTTTACAATTGCTTTTTTAGTTTGCAATACTTTTTTGTAATCACGCGGGAATACTTTGATAAATTGTTTAAGTTGATTGTCAAAATCAGCTAAAATAAATTTAGCGACACTACTTCCTGTAGTATCTAAATGTTTTTGAATTAAATTTTTCAATAAAGAAATATCTTCTTTTGCAACAGGATCTAAATCGACCATTTCATGATTGCATAAGAAACTGAATTGTTGTTGCGTATCATAGACGAATGCAATACCGCCACTCATGCCTGCGGCAAAGTTTCGACCCGTAGCTCCTAATATCACTGCAACACCTCCGGTCATATATTCACAGCCATGGTCACCCACACCTTCTACTACTAATGTTGCGCCAGAATTTCTAACAGCAAAACGTTCACCCGCTTTGCCACGAATAAAAGATTGACCACTTGTAGCACCATAAAATGCTACATTACCAATTATGATATTATTTTCAGCTATAAAATGGGCTGTTTTATCAGGATACACAATTAATTGTGCACCACTTAATCCTTTGCCAAAATAATCGTTGGCATCGCCTTCTAATTCTAATGTCACACCTTTAGTGTTGAAAGCACCAAAACTTTGTCCTGCAGTTCCTTTGAAGGTGAAATGAATAGTATCTTCTGGAAGTCCTGCTGCTTTATGCACTTTAGTGATTTCATTGGATACAATGGTGCCAACGGTTCTATTGGTGTTTTTGATAGGGAAGGAAGCTTTCACTTTTTCTTGTTTCAATAGGGCAGGTTGTGCTACTTTTAATAATTCCCAATCCAATACTTTAGATAATCCATGATCCTGCGTTTCGGTACAATATAATCCTACTTCAGGTCCAGCGGGTTCTTTATATAACACAGCACTTAAATCTAAATTTTTATATTTCCAATGAGTGATATGATCTCTCATTCTTAAAGCATCCACTTGTCCAATCATTTCATTCACGGTGCGGAATCCTAACTCCGCCATGATTTCACGCAATTCTTGTGTGATGAATTCAAAAAAGTTCACCACGTGATCAGGATTTCCAGTAAAACGCTTACGCAATTCAGGATCCTGTGTTGCTACACCCACAGGACAAGTATTCATATGACATTTACGCATCATAATACATCCTTCTACAATTAACGCTGCAGTGGCAACGCCCCATTCTTCGGCACCTAATAATGCGGCAATTGCAATATCACGACCGGTTTTCATTTGTCCATCGGACTGAACGGTCACACGACTACGTAATTTATTTTTTACTAAAGTTTGATGTGTTTCAGCCAAACCTAATTCCCATGGAAGTCCAGCATGCTTGATAGAACTTATAGGAGAAGCACCTGTCCCACCATCAAAACCAGCAATTAAAACGACGTCAGCTTTCGCTTTAGTCACGCCCGCAGCTATCGTTCCAACGCCTGCTTTAGAAACTAATTTCACATTAATTCTAGCAGTTCGATTGGCGTTTTTTAAATCAAAAATTAATTGAGATAAATCTTCAATCGAATAAATGTCATGATGAGGAGGAGGAGAAATTAAACCTACACCTGGTGTTGCATGTCTTGTTTTACCAATCCAATCATCTACTTTATCTCCTGGTAATTGTCCACCTTCACCTGGTTTTGCACCCTGTGCCATCTTAATTTGTAATTCGTCGGCTTCGGTTAAATAATAACTTGTCACACCAAAACGTGCACTAGCCACTTGTTTAATGGCACTGCGCATGGAATCACCGTTAGGTAATTTTTGATATCTAATTTCATCTTCGCCCCCTTCTCCAGTATTGCTTTTACCCCCTAATCGATTCATTGCAATAGCGAGTGTGGTATGCGCTTCCCAAGAAATAGAACCAAAGGACATCGCCCCCGTTGCAAAACGTTTGTAAATATTTTCCGCAGGTTCTACTTCCTCAATTGATATAGAAGGTCGAGTAGGAATAAAGTCCATTAAACTGCGTAATGTGCAAGCTTTTTCTGCTTGATCATTTACTAATTTTGAATATTTTTTAAAACTTGCGTAATCTTTTTGTTGTGTTGCTTGTTGTAATAAATGAATGGTTTGAGGATTCAATAAATGTACTTCACCTCGACGTTTCCATTGATACACGCCGCCTACCATGAGTCGATCAACAGGGGATGATTTTTTTGCAAAAGCTAAATTATGTTTTGCTAAAATTTCCTTTGCAATTTCATCTAATCCCATTCCTGCAATACGGGAAGTGGCTCCTGTAAAATGACGATTCACTACCTCCGAATTCAAACCAATGATTTCAAATATTTGAGCTCCTTGATAGGATTGTAAAGTAGAAATTCCCATTTTGGAAAATACTTTATACAAACCTTCATTCACCGCTTTGATATAATTTTTCTTAAGCTTGTCAATATCATAATCTGTTTTGATATGCTCTGTCAACTTCATATCACGAATAGAGGATAAAGCCAAATAAGGATTGATGGCAGTGGCACCAAATCCAATTAAACAGGCATAATGATGGACTTCCCAAACGTCGCCTGCTTCCACAATAATTCCCACTTTACCTCTTAAACCTTTTCGAGTTAAATGATGGTGTACACTGGAGCAAGCTAATAAAGAGGGAATAGCAGCATGTTCAGAATCGATTGAACGGTCTGTTAAAACAATGACTTCAAATCCGTCTTCCACCGCATCTACGGCATATCTGCATAAACGATCCAATCCTTTTTTAAGTGATCCAGGATTTCCATCTGCTCTAAAATAACATTGTAAAGTTTTGGCTTGAAAAACGCCAGTATCTATACTTCTAATTTTTTCTAATTCATGATTCGATAAAATAGGATGCTTCAATGCCACACAATGGCTAGCCATAGGATCTTCTATTAATAAACTTCCTTGACTACCTACAAATGTGGCCAATGACATCACCATTCTTTCACGGATGGGATCGATAGGAGGGTTGGTTACCTGTGCAAATAATTGTTTAAAATAACTAGTGATATGTTGAGGTTGATCACTTAACACAGCTAAAGGAGTATCGGTACCCATAGATCCAATAGGCTCTTTCCCTTCCAAAGCCATCGGGGTTATGATGAGTTCTAAATCCTCTTTGCTATAACCAAATGCCTTTTGATATTTAAAAATTTGATCATGTTCCAAATGCGTAAATTGTATGCGAGGCTCAGGTAATTCTTCTAATCTTATTTTATATTGATTCAACCAATCACCATAAGGTTGTTGACTGCAAATATTTTGTTTTAATTCCTCATCACTAATAATACGACCCGCTTCCATATCTACTATGAACATTTTGCCAGGCTGTAATCTTCCTTTTTCAATCACAGTACTTTGATCCACTATTAAAGCGCCTGTTTCTGAAGCCATAATGACACGATCATCATTGGTGACACAATATCGTGAGGGTCTTAATCCATTACGATCTAAAGTAGCTCCAATCATTTTGCCATTGGTAAATGAAATAGATGCAGGTCCATCCCAAGGCTCCATAAAGCAAGCATGATATTCGTAAAATGATTTTTTAAGTGGATCCATTAATTCATTGCCATCCCAAGCTTCAGGGATTAACATCATCATGACATGGGGTAAACTACGTCCAGATAAAGTCAAAAGTTCAATCACATTATCTAAGCAAGCGGAATCGGACTGACCTTCACCCACTACAGGTAAAATCATTTCTATTTCTTCCTTTGTAAAATATGGAGAGAAAAAACTATGTTCATTAGAACGTAACCAGTTTAAATTTCCTTGTAAAGTGTTAATCTCGCCATTATGTGCAATGTATCTAAATGGTTGTGCTAATTTCCAAGAAGGAAAAGTGTTGGTGGCAAAACGAGAGTGCACTAATCCAAAAGCGGATACCACTCTTTTGTCACTTAGGTCGGGGAAATATTCTCTTACTTGATGAGAAGTTAATTGACCTTTATAAATAATTAATCTTTGAGAAAGAGATGCCATATAAAAACCAATTGCATCTTTTTTAATAGAATTATTGATCGTGTGAGAAGCGTAGTTTTTTAAAATAAATAACTTTCGTTCAAAATCTTCAGGGTCAGTAATATGGTCAGGTTTTTTTAGAAACACTTGCTCCATAATGGGTTCTACCGATAATGCAGTGGGGCCAATAGGGCCTCTATTCACAGGAACCGAACGATAGCCTAAAATTTCAATGTTTAGTTTTTCAGCAGCTCGAGCAAATATTTCTTTGCATTCTTCCATCACTCCTTTTTCAGTAGGAAAAAATATAAACCCAACACCATATTCATTTAAGTTAGGCAGATGAATGCCTTTGTGTAATAATTCATCAAAAAAGAATTCATGAGGAATTTGAATCATGATACCCGCGCCATCTCCTGTATTGCTTTCACTACCACTCGCTCCGCGGTGTTCCATATTTTCTAGAATGGTAAGTGCATCACTTACATGCTGATGTGACTTATGGCCTTTTATGCTAGCAACAAAGCCAATACCACAAGCGTCGTGTTCATAAGCAGGATTATACAATCCTAAGTTCTCTTTTTGCATCTTTAACAACCAATTTTTAAAGGATAATTCAGATAGGTATGCGATCTGTGGAAAATTACGAAATAAAAATAATTCTTATAGAAGGTTATTGAATAAACTTACTCACCATTAATTAATATTAAAAAAACAATTAACCTATTAGGTAAATTTAAATAACGAACGTTCGCATGGAGATCATCCTAACAATAATGATGAAAAATGTAAAGTTTAAAAAGATAGAAGATTTTGAAAAGATAGAAGATATAGATGAGAGGAAATTATAGATAGGGCAGTTGTTCTATGAAATAAAATCTACTTTCATTTGTGCGCTAAAACTAAAGAAAGGTATTGTTGTTGATTGTTCAAAAATACCAAAAAAACTACTGCCGGATCCACTCATACTCGCATACATGGCGCCCTTTTCATACAATTCTGTTTTGATAGATTGTAAAATGGGATGCGCTGCTAAAATGGGTGATTCAAAATCATTGATTAAATCTTGTTTCCAAGTACTGATAGGTTGTTGAATAATATCTAGAATATTTTTTTCTTTAAACGCAGGTTGAATTTGTTGAAAAGCCCATGCTGTTGAAATGGAAATAGCAGGATGTATTAAAACGATTTGATAATCTTTTAATGATAATGATATAGGATTTAAAATTTCTCCTCTTCCAGTAGCATGACAAGGTTGTTCATGTAAAAAGAAAGGACAATCACTTCCAAGTTGAGCTGTGTATTGTAATAATGCATCTTCACTTAATTCTAAAGTAAATAATTTATTTAATATTTTAATGACGGCTGTTGCATCGCTAGAGCCTCCTCCCAGCCCGGCGCCCATTGGAATTGCTTTATGTAAATGCATTTGGATGGATGGGAGATGAGAATGATCTTTTTTTAATAACTGGTAAGCTTTTACACATAAATTATCGGCATCATTTCCGGGAACAGCTATGCCTGAACTTGAAAAGGTAACTTCTTGCGTAGGATTTGATAGGGGAGTGATTTCAATAATATCTTTTAATCCTACTGGATAAAATACAGTTTCTAAATTATGAAATCCATCTTTTCTTTTTTCGAGGATAGATAATCCCAAATTAATTTTGCAATGCGGGAATTGAATCATGGCTTAGGAATTCTTTTGCTCACCGCGTTTGTTAATTTCATCTCGAATGTCAATGGCTTTGATATAATCCTCTTGCTCTAATACTTCAGTTAAGAGATCGTTTAACTCTTTTAAGCTCAGCAAAGAAAGATCTGAGTTGTTTTTGTTTTCTGGAATAGGGGCAGCTACTGTGCCTGCTTTTTCACTGGCTTCATTGGCTAGCCCGGCTTGTTCTAAAATAGTATCAAACACATAAATAGGACATCCAAAACGAACGGCTAATGCTAAAGCATCACTGGTACGACTGTCAATTTCAATGGTATCGTTGGCGGTATAACAAACTAACTTAGAATAAAAAATACCTTCTTGTAAATCACATATATACACTTCCTGCAATTGAATGTCAAAAGAAGTCATTAAGTTTTTCATTAAATCATGTGTGAGAGGTCGAGCGGGATGCATGTTTTCCAATGCCACTGCAATAGCTTGTGCTTCAAATCCGCCAATGACTATTGGAAGCTTTCTAGTACCATTTACTTCCCCTAAAACAACTGCATAGGAGTTAGATTGGGTGATACTGTGCGATAAGGCTACTATTTCTAATTCAATTTTTTGCATAAGAATTTCAGCCCTAAAGTTAAATAATTAAACTATTCGGACTACTTGCTTTTTTTGAGAGCTGCCGTAAGGGTTGGAACCACTTCAAAAGCGTCCCCTACGACACCATAATCTGCTGCTTTAAAAAAGGGTGCTTCTGGATCCTTATTGATCACCACTATTGTTTTGCTTCGGTTAACACCCGCTAAATGTTGAATCGCACCAGAGATACCTATGGCAATGTATAAGTTAGGAGCAATTTGTATTCCAGTTTGACCCACATGTTCATGGTGAGGACGCCAATCGGAATCTGAAACAGGTCTGCTACAAGCAGTAGCTGCGCCTAATTCTTTGGCAAGGTCTAATAAAATGCCCCAGTTTTCGGGTCCTTTTAAACCGCGACCACCACTTACCACTAAACTAGCTTCGGTTAAAGGAAGTTCCCCTTTTACTTTCTCTACTAAAGTCATTTTTACAGAAGGGGATGGGATATTGAATGACATTGGGATTACTTCTGCAACATTATCGGTAGCATGTATTCCGTAACAATTTTGATTAATAGCAATGACTTTAATGGGAGTAGCAATTTTTACGGATGCAAATGCTTTCCCTGAAAAAACTGTTTTAGTGACGATAAATCCATTGTCTGTTTGGGGTAAACTACTTGCGCCGGTTACTAAACCTGCTTTTAATTTAACTGCAACAGCAGGGGCTAAAGCTTTTCCATTAATATTATGTGCAAAAATGACAACGGTTGCATTTAATTGAGTCGCTGCTTCTGCAATCACTGTGCTATTTACTTTAACATCTAAATAATTTAAAGTATCTACTGCAATATGATGCACTTTAGTAGCACCTTGTTTTCCTAAGTCAGATAAAGTGGCTGGGGTAGTTCCTAATACCAAAGCTTCTGCAGTCACCCCTAATTGTTTTGCAAGTGCGGCACCATAACTCATTGCTTCCAAAGAGGAAGATTTTATTTGTTGGTCTTCATGATCTATATAAACTAATACCATAAAAATATTTTTAATTAAATAACTTTTGCTTCTTCTTTTAATAATCTTACTAATTCATCCATGTTATCTGGCGCTACTAATTTCACACCTTGTTTGGCAGGAGGTAATTCATAGTGTATCACTTGTGTGGTTTCATCACATGCAATGGCTTCTTGCACATGAAGAGGTTTGGTTCTTGCTGCCATAATACCGCGCATATTAGGAATGCGTTGCTCTGCCATACCTTTTTGACAACTTACCACAACAGGTAATTTTACTTCGTTGGTTTCTTCGCCTCCTTCAATTTCTCTTTTAACAACAGCTTCATTTCCATTTAAAGTAAAGTGATTGGCTAAAGAAATATAGGGTAAATCTAAAATTGCTGCGACCATCGATCCTATGCTGGAACTATTGTAGTCAATGGTTTCTTTTCCTGTCAATATTAAATCATAGGAGCCATTTTTTGCGACTGCTGCTATTTGACTCGCCACTGTAAAACTGTCATTACTTTGCAAATTTACTCTGATGGCTTCATCACCACCCAATGCTAATGCTTTACGAATAATAGGTTCCACATCGGTACCTCCCACAGTTACTAAATGTATGATGGTGGTTGGATCTTTTTCCTTAAGTTCAATGGCACGCACTAATGAATACCATTCGTCATAAGGGTTGATAATCCATTGTATTCCATTTTCATCCAACTTTGTATTACCTTCGGTGAAAGCAATTTTAGCAGTGGTGTCAGGAGTTTTACTGATACAAACTAAAATTTTCATAGTCAAAATTTAATTTTGGTTGTTTATGCAACTATTGCAAATATAATAATAGTAAATGGAACGTATTCAAAGAATTATTGATTTTTTACAACAACAACCCAAGGATAATTTTTTAAGGCATGCTTTGGCGTTGGAATACCAAAAAATAGGAGAGGATATTAAAGCCAAAGAATTGTTTGTGACTGTATTAGCAGATTCTCCAGACTATATTGGGTCTTATTATCATTTAGCGAAGTGTCTAGAAAAACTGGAAGATAAAAAAGGAGCGATTGAGTGTTATGAAAAGGGAATGGCAGCGGCTAAATTAGCCAAGGATGATCATGCGTATAGAGAATTGCAGGCCGCTTATGAAGATTTAGTCTATTAATTTATTGGACGGGATGGACTACATTTTAATGTAAGTACGATTTTATGTTAGTCATTCAATCTTTGATTGATTTTTTGATCAATTAATTGAAAAAAATCTTCAGGTTTATAGGTTCTCCAAGGAGCAATTTCCATGAGTTCGATGTAACGGTTTAATTTTTTTTGCAAAAAATCATATTGAGCAGCGGGGTGTAAGTTGACCATCACCGCCCATCCATTTTCATCTGCTAATTCGTCATATAATTCCTCGTAATAATCACGATCTCCATTATGAAAATTATAAACATGCTCTCCAATCAAGATGAATTTATAAATACCCTCCTGCATCATAATATCTAGCACTTCTCTTTTGAGTTCCATGATATCATTTTCAATTGCATCATTCCATTCGCCAATCATTTCAATAATGGCATATTGCAATTCATAATCCACCATCAATATTTTGATGAATAAATTTTTGCTTCCATATTCATCCCATTGTGGGTGGATATAATAGTTGTAAACCGTTTGCGAAAATTCAAACTCGCTATAAGTTCTTCCATAAAAAAGAGAACGGGGATCTTCTGCGGCTATATATAAATGACGCCATTGGAAGTAGGGTTCAACATCGTGCATAGAACAATAAACTATTTATGGGATTGGTGATACTCAATAAGCCCTTGCATGGGTGATTTAATAATGGTGCCTAATTCCATCTCATACACTAAGGCTAATTGTTTAATGACATCTTTAAAAGCAAATGCAACACTTCCTACAAAATGAATAGGGTGTAACCAGGATTCATTTAATTTATTTAAGTGTGTATAGAAAAAATCATTAAGTCCATCTTCGATTATATTTTCAATCATATAATGCCCACGATGCTCACTTAAAAAAGAGGCAAAAGAAGCTAGATATCTATTGGGAAGGGGTTCTCTGTATATTTTATTGAGAATGTCGGATTTATCTAAGTTGTATTTTTTTTGAAAACTCAACATAAGTTCTTCGTCAAAAGTTTGGTACAAGAAATATTGCAATACTTTTTTTCCTAAATAGGCGCCACTGCCTTCATCTCCTAATACATAACCTAATCCAGGACTATTTTTAGTGATTTTTTTTCCGTTATAAAAACCAGTATTAGAGCCAGTACCTATAATACAAGCAATCCCTTTTTGTTGTTGACATGTGGCACGTGCAGCAGCCACTAGATCGGTTTGAATATCTAATTTTGCTTTAGGGAAAACGGCTTTAAGTGCTTTTTTAAGTGAAGTGACATTACTAGGATTACTTAAGCCTGTTCCATAAAAGTAAACTGCTTCAATTTGTTCGGGTTTGATTTTTTTTGCAAATGCTTTTTGTAAAATTTCAATCATACTTTCGGTGGACAAAAAGTAGGGGCTTATGCCAATAGTACGCACCGATTGACGTTTCTTGTTTTGGACGAATGTCCATTGACAATTGGTGGCTCCGCTATCTGCAATTAAATAAGTGCTCATAATTCGTGTTCTGTATGAAGTGAAATTAACTAATTTACCGGATACCCTATCACATTCTACCCATTTTTAAGGTTTTATTATTGTAAATTTGCGGTAATATTTAAACGCATGCAAGAAAATAATAAATCACATTGGAGTACTCCCTTATTATTCGCTTTTATTTTATTTGTAGGAATCGCCATTGGACTTTTTGTGAAAGGCGGATTTTCATGGACAAATATTTCATGGAAATCACAAAATCCGATGGAAGAAATGATGCAAATTGTGAAATCAAAATATGTAGACACTTTAGTGAATGATAGTGCCTCTATAAAATTGGCAGATTATTATTTAGCACAATTGGATCCTCATTCGGTTTATATTCCCCCTAGTGACTTAAATGAAGTGAATGATCAGTTGGCTGCTAATTTAACGGGGATAGGTATCGAATTTCAACAATTCAAAGACAGCTTTTATGTGACTTATGTAATTCCAGAGGGTCCGGCATTTAAGGGGGGTTTGCAAGTGGGAGATATATTATGGAAAGTAGATGATTCAGTGACTTTGTCAGGCACTCCAATAAATGCGGATGAAGTAAGAAAAAAAGTAAAAGGAATTGCAAAATCTAGTTTGCAATTAAGTATTATCCGAAATAGACAAGTGAAAAAATTAAATCTCACCAGAGCCAACGTTCCTTTGTCTCCCATTGATGCATTTTATATGTTGAATGATACCACGGGCTATATTCGTTTAAATAAATTTACAGATCGCACTTATGAAGCCTTCATGCAATCATTAGATGCTTTGATCCAAAAAGGGATGAAGTCCTTGGTCTTTGATTTAAGAAATAATGGGGGAGGTCTATTATCCGAAGCTGTGGCAATTGCGGATGATCTTTTGAGCGGGAATAAATTGATTGTATATACACAAGGAGCGCATTCGCCTCGAGTGGATTATTATAGTAAAAGAGAAGGTTTATTTGAAAAAGGTACATTAACCATATTAATGAATGAATCTTCTGCATCCGCAAGTGAAGTATTGGCTGGTGCTTTGCAGGATTGGGATAGAGCCACTATTGTAGGAACCAGGTCCTTTGGTAAGGGGTTAGTTCAACAACAATTTAATTTATCCAATGGAGGGGCTTTAAGATTAACTACCGCTAAATATTATTCTCCTTTAGGTCGCAATATTCAAAGGTCTTATGAAAAAGGGAAGACCGCTTACGAGGATGATTATGTGATAAGGGTTCATGAGGATGCGATGGGGAAGCAAGACTCCAATTTTAAAGGGGAAGCTTTTAAGACACCCAAAGGGAAAGTGGTGTATGGCGGTGGCGGAATTTATCCTGACAAATGGGTAGCAACTCCGAATGTACTTTGGGATTCCTCTTTTGCATTCATTGGAAATCAAAATTTTTTAAATGAATTTGTTTTTAAATTTTATCAGAGCCATTGGATAGAGATGCAAAAAATGAAAAATCCAAAAGAAGTGATTGATGCCTATCAAAAGGAAATTACTTGGAAAGCATTTATACAATTTATTCAAAGTCGCAGTAGTTTTAAAAAGACTTTTTCTGCAGATCAACAAAGATATTTAACACAACAAATTTTAGCTTCTTTGGCAAGAATGAAATGGTATAAGAATGGATATTTTGAAGTGTACAATCAAATGGATCCGACTTTTGCAAAAATGATTCAATAAGGAATAGAAGTTGATAAAGTGTATGGAAGGTTGTTATTTCATTTCTGATTTCCCTTTTCATGACTTAAATCATGTTTTTTGATGACCTCACTCAGTAAAGTATTTTACAACTGAAGGCATCTTTGCTTTCATGACCAAACCACATTGTTATCATTGCGGAGCAGATTGCGATGAAGTAATTACACTTCAAGAAAAAGTATTTTGTTGCGAAGGGTGCAAAATGGTTTTCCAATTATTAGATGAGAATGGGTTATGCCAATATTATGACTTAACCAATATGCCGGGGGTGTCCGCTAAAGGCAGTTTTCTTTCTTCCAAGTACGATTATTTAGACAATCAAGCAATACAGGATCAATTAGTCCAATTTAAGAGTGAAGGACAACATCATGTTGTTTTTTATCTTCCACAAATACATTGTGTAAGCTGTGTTTGGTTATTGGAAAATTTGCATAAAATAAATCCTGGAATCATTCAATCTCAAACACAGTTCGAGAAGAAGGAAGTAAAAGTGATTTACCATCCACAAAAAATAAGCCTAAAGGAATTAGTTCAATTATTGGCTTTTGTAGGATATGAACCTATGATCCATTTAGGAGGTAATGAATGGCTACAAAAAAAGAAAGTCAATAAACAACAATTATATAAAATTGGAATTGCTGGATTTTGTTTTAGTAATATTATGATGCTTAGTTTTCCCGAATATTTTTCAAACGATATTCGAGAATTAGGTAATTTAAGGCCTTTTTTTATTTATTTAAATCTGCTATTGTCCTTGCCAGTTTTATTTTTTAGTGCCAGCGGATTTTTTATTTCAGCTTACACTGGGCTTCGACAAAAGTGGTTAAATATTGATGCCCCTATTGCATTGGCTATCATGGTTACTTTTGGACGAAGTGTATATGAAATTATCACTCAAACTGGATCAGGTTATTTAGACAGCATGAGTGGTATTGTATTTTTTATGTTAATAGGGAGATGGTTTCAAGATAAGTCTTATGATTCTTTTTCATTTGATCGTGATTACACTTCTTTCTTTCCATTAGGAGTATGTTTTTTAAAAGAGGGACAGGAAATGAATAAGCCTTTGTCTGACTTACAAAAAGGGGAAATAGTAATCATTAGAAATGGAGAGATGATTCCTGCTGATGCAATTGTGCAAACGGAAGGTGCTTTAATGGATTATAGTTTTGTGTCGGGTGAAAATGCGCCTATTGAAATTTTAAAAGGCAATGTAGTGTATGCAGGAGGGATTCAAAAGGGTAGATTGATTCAATTGGAAGTAGTCAAACCAGTAGGGCAAAGTTATATCACTGAATTATGGAACAACCCCTTATTAAATAACAAAAAGAACATTGAAAAATCCTTTGTGCATCCTTGGAGTCAATATTTCACTATCGTATTATTTACAATCGCCTTATCTTGTGGAATATATTGGTATTTTGTAAATCCACATCATATTTTACCTGCTGTAACAGCGGTTTTGATTGTGGCTTGCCCTTGTTCTTTATTGTTGACTGTTACATTTACTTATGGAAATGTTTTAAGATGGTTAGGTAAAAGTAAACTGTATTGTAAAAACGCAAGTGTGATAGAAGCCATGGATTCCATAGATACCATTGTTTTTGATAAAACTGGAACTTTAACCAATCATGACAGTGCACAATTAGAATATGTTGGAAAAGCATTATCCAATGCTGAATTGATCGCTATTAAATCTATTACAAAGGAGTCTTTGCATCCATTGAGTCAATTCATAACGCAACATTTAAATCAACAACACATAGGAGTTACAAAGGTGGAGCATATTGAAAATAAAGTGGGTTTAGGGACGTATGCAAAAGCGGGAGATTTAGAAATACTTATTGGTTCTCGAAAATTATTACAACTCTATAATATAGGGTTGGAAGAAGCAATTCAAACTTCGGGAGTATATATAGCTATCAATGGTATTTACAAGGGATTGTATAAGATGAATCATCAATACAGAAAAGGGATGGGGGAGATGATAGAGGCACTTCAAGTAATGGGCTATGAATTGCATTTGTTAAGCGGTGATCATTCTAATGAGAAAGAAAATTTACAAAGAATACTAGGTTCTGCTGTCCCTCTATTATTCGAACAAAATCCGGAAGACAAATTAAACTATATCCAATTTTTACAAAATCAAGGGAAAAAAGTAATGATGGTGGGGGATGGGTTAAATGATGCCGGAGCTTTACAAAAAAGTGATGTGGGTATTGCAGTGACCGATCAATCGCATTTATTTACACCTGCCAGTGATGGAATTTTAGAAGGGGAACAAGTGAGTCAATTGAGCCATCTACTTTTATTTGCAAAAAAAGCAAAGCGTATCATAGTTTTGATATTTATACTTTCTATCATGTATAATATGGTAGGGATGTATTTTGCGACTAGGGCTCAATTATCTCCCATGTTGGCTGCGATACTGATGCCTATCAGTTCTATCAGTATTGTTTCTTTATCCGCTTTACTCAGCTTCCTTTATGCTCGTGGCCTTCGCATAAAACATGACTAAAGTCATTCCCTCTTTTGATGACAGTCATTAAGTAAGCATCTGATTCCCAATAGATTTGTCCCAAATATGTTTCTATGAGTGTGATTCTCCTATTAATTGTAGTAAGTGTGATGGTGGCTGCTGGTTTTTTATTGGCTTTTTTATGGTCTGTAAAAACGGGTCAAATGGATGACGATTACACCCCTAGTATTCGAATGCTATTTGACGACGAATTAACGCATAAAGACAAGAAGATAAAATAGACTCAAATCAAATAGTATCAAATCAAATAAACTCAAGCCAACTCAACTCGAATCAATATTCATCTTTACAATTATTCAATTATACAATTCATCATTTAAATTATTCTTATGCAAGTAGAAACTTTCCAGTATGACAATAAAACTGTAAGGAACTTTGCCATTGCAACAATTATTTGGGGCGTCGTAGGGATGACAGTAGGTTTATGGATCGCATTGCAGTTAGTATATCCTACTATTTTTAATCTACAGCCTTATTTTAATTTTGGTAGAATTAGACCCTTGCATACTAATGCAGTTATTTTTGCATTTGTGGGTAATGGAATTTTCATGGGTGTTTATTATTCATTACAGCGTTTATTAAAAGCCAGAATGTTTAGTGATGCGTTAAGTAAAATACATTTTTGGGGTTGGCAATTAATCATTGTAGCAGCAGCTATTACGCTGCCTTTAGGATTTTCTACTGCAAAAGAATATGCCGAACTAGAATGGCCAATTGATATTGCTATCACATTAATATGGGTCGTTTTTGGATTTAATATGTTCGCCACCATAATTAAACGAAGAGAAAGACATTTGTATGTTGCAGTATGGTTTTACATCGCCACATTTGTAACTGTTGCAGTGTTGCACTTGGTGAATTCTTTTGAATTGCCTGTGTCCTTATTTAAAAGTTATAGCTGGTATGCTGGTGTGCAAGATGCATTAGTGCAATGGTGGTATGGCCACAATGCAGTAGCATTTTTCTTGACGACGCCTTATTTAGGGCTCATGTATTATTTCTTGCCTAAAGCTGCAAATCGTCCGGTATTTTCTTATAAATTATCAATCATACATTTTTGGGCTTTGATATTTTTATATATCTGGGCTGGACCACATCATTTATTATATACTGCATTACCTAATTGGGCGCAAAGTTTAGGAATCGTATTTAGCTTCATGCTTATTTTCCCAAGTTGGGGCGGGATGATTAATGGATTATTAACCTTGCGTGGTGCATGGGATAAAGTACGTGAAGATATTATTTTAAAATTCATGGTGGTGGCGGTGACTGCTTATGGGATGTCTACATTTGAAGGCCCCATGCTTTCTTTGAAAAGCATTAATGCGGTAGCACACTTTACCGATTGGATTATTGCACACGTACACATAGGAGGACTAGGATGGAATGGTATGTTAACCTTTGGTATTTTATATTGGTTAATACCCAGAATTTACAGAACTGAATTGTATTCCAAAAAATTAGCCAATACTCATTTTTGGTTGGCTACACTTGGAATTTTATTTTATGCCATTCCAATGTATTGGGCAGGATGGCAACAAACATCTATGTGGAAACAATTTACCGAAAGCGGTCAATTGAAATATCAATTTCTAGAAACTGTAACATACATGGCTCCATTTTATGCTATGCGTGCGCTGGGGGGTGCATTATATCTAACTGGAGCTATTGTATGTTTAGTGAATTTATTTAAAACCATTGGGAAAGGCAGTTTGCTAGCGAACGAAGATGCGGAAGCGCCAGCTTTAGAAAAAGTATATATCAAACATAAAAGTGAACATTGGCATCGGATTTTAGAACGTAAGCCAACACCATTTTTAATTTTATCCTTAGTGGTGATTTTAATTGGGGGTTTGGTGGAATTAGTGCCCACTTTTTTAGTCAAATCCAATATCCCAACCATTTCAAGTGTAAAACCTTATACTCCTTTGGAATTACAGGGAAGAGACATATATACAAGGGAAGGTTGTTATACATGTCACTCTCAAATGATACGCCCCTTTAGAAGTGAAACTGAAAGATATGGAGAGTATAGTAAAGCAGGAGAGTTTGTATACGATCATCCATTCCAATGGGGTAGTAAAAGAACGGGACCCGATTTAGCCAGAGAAGGTTCTGGGAATTTGAAAAAATCGAATGTTTGGCATTTTAATCACTTAGAAGAACCTAATTCTATTTCTTCAGGCACCGTGATGCCATCTTATTCATTTTTAATAGATCATAATTTGGATACAGCGACTACGGCACCTAAGATAAGAGCGATGCAAACATTAGGGGTGCCTTATCCAGCAGGGTTCGATATACAAGGAAATCATGCATTAATGTTGCAAGCCACTGCGATTGCTGCTGATTTAAAAAAGGATGGAGTAGAAGTAGCGCCTACCAAAGAGATAGTGGCTTTGATTGCTTATTTGCAAAGATTAGGAACCGATATCAGTAAAAAATAAAAAAGAAATATAACATGTACAGTTTTATCAAAAAGTATACCGAAACCATGCAAGATCAAAATATATACCCCATTTTTTCTTTGATGGTATTTGTGTTGTTTTTCGTGGGGGTATTATGGTATGTGACATCTATGAATAAAAAAGAAGTGGATGAGTTGAAAAACATGCCCTTCAAAAAATAATAATAAAATAAAAATGAACAATTATGTCAAATCATAAAAATACTATTCTGTTGTTATTGGCTGCATGTATTCCATGTATGAGTTGGGCTCAAGCAACATTAATACCTCAGCCACCCAAGCCCACTAATTATTTGGAACTACTCATGTTAACTGTAGCGGTATTGTTAGTACTGGTTATTCTAGTGTTGTCGTCTGTATTAATGATGATTTCAAAAAAAGTAGTAGAAATGGCTAAAAAGATGAATAAGGCTATGATTTTTATTTTCGCAATTGCAGGTTCTGTTTTTTCAAATTCACTCCATGCGCAAAATGCAATAATGACAGATTCTGTAGCTAAAGCGCCTGCTGATTTTTATGGTGGAATGTCCTATAATTCCTTTTGGACATTATCTACTGTGATGATGTTGGAGTTGTTTGTCATTTTTATTTTAGTATTATTTATTCGAAGCTTTTGGAAAGTGGTCCATCCGGTGGAATTGGTTCCTGTAAATAGTGAGTCATCATCTGTCACTCGCAAACAATCATGGTTATTACTAACTTGGCATAAATTAGATACGCAATTTTTTACAAAAGCTGCGCCCATTGAAAAAGAAGCTGATATTTTATTGAATCATAATTATGATGGCATCCGTGAATTAGACAATGCATTACCTCCTTGGTGGAAATATGGATTTTATATCACTATTGTAGTGGCTGTATTTTATTTATTAAAATTTGAAGTGTGGCATACGGGACAAAATCCGACCGAAGAATATGCTACAGAAATGACGGAGGCGAAAATTCAAACAGATGCCTATTTAGTTACCATGAAAGAAAATGTAGATGAAAATACAGTCACTGAATTAGATGCTAAAGGAGTTGCAGCCGGAAAAGTATTATTTACGAAAACATGTGTGCCTTGCCATTTAGCGGAAGGGCAAGGATTAATAGGACCTAATTTGACAGATGATTATTGGATTCATGGAGGAGGCGTTAAAGATATTTTTAAAACTATAAAATACGGTTATCCAGATAAAGCCATGCAGTCATGGCAATCAACTTATTCTCCGGTACAAATACAACAGTTGGCAAGTTTTATTAGATCCTTAAAAGGGACACATCCGCCTAATCCAAAAGCACCGCAAGGGAATTTATATGTAGAGGTCTCTAAAGTAGATTCGATAAATCTTAAAAGCGGTATAAAAGACGATGTTCTCAAAAAATAAAAATGGAAAATTTAAAAGATTCTGAAACTATTGCTCAATATAAAAAAGATTTATTAGATCAGTCTTTTAGGGATTCAGTGGCTACTATAAGTAAGGAAGGCAACAGAAATTATATCATGCCTCAAAAACCTAAAGGCAAGCTTTATAATTTAAGAACTTACTTTAGTTATTTCTATTTGATTTTATTTTTCACATTGCCATTCATTAAGGTGGAAGGAGAGCCCTTGTTTTTATTGAATGTGCTAGAGCGAAAATTTATTTTATTTGGTAAAATATTTTGGCCACAGGATTTTTTCATTTTTGCAATAGGGTTGCTCACCTTTTTAGTGTTTGTCATTTTATTTACAGTTGCATTTGGAAGATTATTTTGTGGGTGGGCTTGTCCTCAAACCATATTCATGGAAATGGTGTTTAGAAAAATTGAATATTTGATAGAAGGGAATGCGCAACAACAAAAAAGGCTCA
>Ga0194037_1000265_pt1 | contig 41208 bp, 41 predicted proteins | sample JunL306m_MetaG_FD_148653 | JGI IMG/M metagenome (GOLD analysis project Ga0194037, IMG submission 148653) | Anoxic zone freshwater microbial communities from boreal shield lake in IISD Experimental Lakes Area, Ontario, Canada - Jun2016-L304-6m | ecosystem: Environmental > Aquatic > Freshwater >... | reverse complement strand
GAGTGAAACTGCCTTTCCGGCTTTATCCGCTATAATTTTTCTGGCAGCGCCGAAGGACTGATCATCTTCTTTCAAACCGTACAGCGTTGAGCAGAGCATATCGCTGACGCAGTCGCCATGCAGGAAGCCGCGTTCGGCGCGGTCGGATGTTTCAAAATAAAAACTGCGGTCTTCCGGTTTTTCCGCCAGTAGCGCACCACAGATCAGGCAGCGTTCCGCCAGCCCCTCCAGTCGTGCCAGATACGATTCCTTTTTGTGCGCCTCTTTTTCCAGCAGCCAGGTATGGTACAGGCAGGCCCGCGTTTCTGTGGTTGCATCAAGGCTTCTGAGGATGTCGCGGGTTATTTCCATAAATTGTCCATGCACTTCCGTGCCACGGGCGTGAGTCAGGATCGGATAGATTTTGCCGTCCGGATTGGTATTGAGGCTTTCAACCTTCGGGCTTTTCGAGATAAAGGTATCCAGACAGCGGTAGCCGCGATTGACCGCTATTGCCCGTAGCAGCGTTTTCTGATCTTTGAAGATGCCTTCAAATTTGATGCGCGAGTCAATCAGACATGGAATCAGGGAGAGCGATTTTTTATCGATTCCGCGCTGGTCGAACAGAGCGAAGATGTTTTTGCAATTTTCAAGACTCGGCAGGTCTTTGACCGGAATCAGTACCCGGTCGGCGGCATACAGTGCGTTCTGGGTCAGGATATTCAGATCGGGACGTGTATCGATTATGACGATACCGGACAGTCCTGATTCCGCCAGCATTCTGGTCAGCGTCATCGGTCCTTTGAAGCGTTCGTGAATGTCTGAAAGTTCGGTAGAGGAAGGGATGAAGTTGACACCGTACTGGCCGGTCTGGACGACTTCGCTGGCCGGAGCGCCCATCAGCAGGGCATGCACGTCGGCGTTTTTGTTCTCGACCGGTGACAATGCAAACATTTTGTCAATAGTAAAATGATTGTCAAAAGAGAGTATTGTGACCGGCAGATCTTCCCGCATGGCCTGCAGATAGATGGCTAGATTGGATGCCAGCGTCGTCTTGCCGACGCCCCCTTTCTCGGATGAAATTGTTATGGTGTAAGGATATGAATGCATTAAAATACCACCGTCTCTGGATTCGTGTTTACTGTTTCTGTTGCAGGTGGGGGATAGTAGACAATTTGAAGCGAGCGGTCAACCGTTTGATGGTGTAAACGAGTCAGGCAGAGTCGTGCGCCGTGGAAGATTAGGAGAATCTGGATAGACTCTTTTGTGATGCGGTATGCGGCGATGTAAGGGGTGCGGACAATAACCAGTTCCCGCGTCCCTTTTACCCGACCTGTTCGCCCCTGATGAAATTTATCAAGCAGTCCTGCTACCTGGTTTTCAATTTCATCACCCTGTTCAATGGCGGCAACCGGGTTGTCTACGGATATGTAGTCTACGATTTATCAAAATCACTCTGTGCCTGAGGAAGCCATTCCAGTCTCATACGGCAGGCTTCTTGGCCCGATTGACAAGAGCTTCACGTTTTGATGCCCACTTGGTACGGACAGTTGAATGGGGAATGAAAACGGCATCAGGTTTGTCAGCTTCCAGCAGCGCAACCTCTACCTGGCTGCGGAACCAGCGATCATGCTCCAGCGCCTCAGCCTTTGGCAGTTTCACCTGAAATGGAAGGCCTTTTTCGATCACCACCTGATGAAGAAAAAGGCGGATGGCATCACTCATGGTGAGGCCGAAGCGCTCCAGAAGTAACTGGGCTTCAAGCTTGATACTGCTATCAATACGCGAACGAATAACGGTTTCTGACATGTTCATACCTCCTGTTATTGTGGCTACAATGTAGCTTATTTGTGACGATTTCCAACTGTGTAATTGATAAATCAGTACATGATCGACAACAGCTCATAATTTTTCAGAATGACGTCTCCTGGTAAGTACTGGAAAAAGATGCTCTCAAAATGTAGTATGTCGCACATCAAGATAATTCAAGGAGATATAACCATGCGCCTTACCCCGGCTACCGAGCTTGAACACCGCTGTAAACGACTTCAGGAGATGATGGCTGCGCAGGAACTGGATGCGGTCATAATTGTCCAGAATGCAGATCTTTTCTATTTTACCGGTACCATACAGAGCGGCAATTTGTATCTGCCGGCCCAAGGGCAGCCGCTCTACATGGTTCGCAAGGGAGCCGATCGTGCACGGATGGAGTCGGGGCTGAAAGAGGTCGTGCCATTCGGCTCGCTCAAGGATATTCCGGCAGTTCTTTCACAGTACGGCTATCCGGCACCGACCCGGATCGGGCTTGAAATGGATGTGATGCCGGTTAATTTTTTCGAGCGCTATCGCAAAGTATATCCGAATGCTGTGTATGTAGATGCAAGCCCTCTGATTCGTAAGGTCAGGATGATCAAATCGTCATACGAAATACACCTGATGAAAGATGCGGCCGATCAGACTGACCGGATATTTCAGCGGGCCCGCGAGGTCATCCGGGTCGGGGCTACGGATCTTGAGATTGCGGCCGAACTGGAGTTCGCAGCGCGTAAGCTTGGGCATCAGGGGTTGACGCGTATGCGTGGTTTCAACTCGGATCTGTTTTATGGACAGATAGTTTCCGGGGTCGACAGTGCTGTGCCTGCTTATCCGGATACGCCGCTGGGTGGATTGGGGTTGAATACTTCATTCGGTCAGAGTGCCGGATTAAAGTGTGTCGAAGCGAACGAACCGGTTGTGATCGATTTTGCCGGCTGTGTAGATGGTTATCTGGCTGATCAGACCAGAATTTTCGTGATTGGTCAGCTTTCCGACCGCTTGCATCGAGCATATGATGCCATGCTGGCTGTTCAGCAACGCATGACTGAAATTGCGCTGCCGGGAGCCAGTTGCGGTTCAGTCTACAACCAGTGTCTGGCACTGGCGGTCGAGCTGGGTTATGCGGATTCCTTCATGGGGGCACGTGGAGCGCAGGTTCCGTACATCGGACATGGGGTGGGGGTTGAGATTGATGAGTACCCGCTGATCGCCAAAGGGTTTGATTCGATGACTCTTGAAGTCGGAATGGCATTTGCGTTTGAGCCGAAAGCCGTTTTTCCGGGGGAGGGAGCTATCGGTATTGAAAACACCTTTTATCTCAGCAATGAAGGCCTTAAACGACTTACGTACACGAGTGACGAGCTAGTGATTCTTTCGTGATAGTGCGCAGGACACTCACAATTTATGAATATTTTACGCATTAAATAGGCACTGGTTGTGTTACAAATATTCGGAACACCCAGGGAATATACGCAGGGTGGAGGGGCTAAATTTCTATCCACAAACTTAAAAAAGAAGGCGGAACATCGTATGAAGCAAATTGGTAAAATTGAGCTAATGTTGCTGATGGCAGTAAGCAGGTTGTTGTCACACTAATGAACGAAAAATCTTGGAATACATTTAATACGAGCCAGGAATCCTCCGAATATGAATACACCTGATCTTTGGGAAAACTGTTCTGGTAGAGTATCGACCGAAACAGCTCCTGCGCACGCTCCACTAGCAGAACGGATGCGGCCACGCTGTGTGGCAGAATTCGTTGGTCAGCAACATCTGGTCGGTGAAGGTCACATCCTGCGGCGTATGATCGAAACAGATTCGCTGGCCTCGTTGATCCTCTGGGGTCCGCCCGGCTGCGGCAAAACCACGCTGGCTCACATTATCGCTGCTGAAACCAGCTCTCACTTCATATTCTTCTCAGCCATTCTGTCGGGCGTCAAAGAGATCCGTGAAATATTTCGTGAGGCGGAAGGCTACGCCGCTCGTGGACAACGCACCATTCTGTTCATTGATGAAATCCACCGTTTCAACAAATCACAGCAGGACGCCTTTCTCCCCTATATCGAAAAAGGGATTGTCACGGTTATTGGCGCCACAACGGAGAATCCTTCCTTCGAAGTGATCGCCCCGCTGCTTTCGCGCTGCCGCGTGTTGACGTTGCAGCAGCTCGAACCGGCAGTCGTGCGCAGTTTGCTGATACAGTCGCTGACTGACCGCCGACGAGGTTTGGGATCTCTCGGCCTGACTGCATCTGACGATGCGTTGGATTTTCTGGCGCAGCAGGCTGACGGGGACGCCCGAATCGCCTTGAATACGTTGGAGGTCGCGGCGGGCCTTGCCTCCACTCCGCTCAGTAGCCTTACTTCGACTACCCCCGACTCTGCTCAGAACAGGCCGCTTGATTCAGGAAAAACTCAGGGTTGTATTACCCTTGAAATTGTTCAGGAGGCTTTGCAAAAGAAGGCGCTTTTGTACGATAAGGGTGGCGAAGAGCACTACAACGTCATCTCGGCATTTATCAAATCGCTGCGTGGCAGTGATCCGGATGCGGCCCTGTATTGGCTGGCCAGAATGCTGGAGGCGGGTGAAGATCCGCTTTTTATCCTGCGCCGCATGGTGGTACTCTCCTCTGAAGATATCGGCAATGCCGATCCACGCGCTCTGCAGGTGGCAGTGTCCGCTCTGCAGGCATTCCAGTTAGTAGGCATGCCTGAGGGGCGAATCATCCTGGGGCAGGCCGTCACCTATCTGGCTACGGCGCCAAAGTCGAATGCTTCCTATATCGGCATTGACTCAGCTCTGGCAGAAGTGCGTGCTAGCGGCGCTTTGCCGGTGCCGCTGCATATTCGTAACGCACCGACCAGGATGATGAAGGAGATGGGCTACGGCAAGGGTTATCAGTATGCCCACGATTATGACGATGGTTTTTCCGGACAGGGGTGTCTACCGGATCAGCTGAACGGTCGCAGGTACTATGACCCAAAAGGGCATGGCTACGAGAAGAACATTATCGAGCGCCTGGCCTGGCTTAAAGACAGAAAGAAAGGTATCTCATGAAGCCATTCACACTGGAAAGATTGCAAATCCTGCCAATCAGCGTCCAGGAAGCCTGGGATTTTTTTTCAAATCCCGGCAATCTGGTGCAGATCACACCACCGGGTATGGATTTTCGCATTACCTCACCGCCGACAAACAACACATATGCCGGACAGATCATCACGTACACCGTCAGGCCGCTTCTGCGGGTTGCCGTCAACTGGACAACCGAGATAACACATGTTGAGCGTCCTCATTTCTTTGTTGACGAGCAACGATTTGGACCGTATCGTTTCTGGCACCATCAACACCGTTTCAGAGAGGTGCAGGGGGGCGTTGAAATGCACGACCTGGTTCATTATCTACTGTTGCATGATCAGCTGGCGGGTTTGATTAACCGGCTGATCGTAGCTCCGCGCCTGAAACAGATTTTTGATTATCGTAGTGAAAAACTAAAAGAGCTATTCCCAATACAATAAACTGATATTCCACTATCTACTGGAGAAACTACATGAAACGACTTGCCATTTTGACCAGCGGAGGTGATTGCTCCGGCATGAATGCCACTATTCGAGCAGCAGCCCGCACCGCTATCGCTAATGATATCGAAATGATCGGTTACCGCAGAGGTTTTTCCGGCCTGCTGAAAAATGACTTTATCATTCTCGATTCGCGTGCCGTTTCTGGTGTACTGCAACGCGGCGGTACCTTTCTGCAATCGGCACGTTCGGCGGAGTTTCGCACTCCTGAGGGGCAACAAAAAGCGCTCAGTAATCTATTGAGGGAAAAGGTTGACGGTCTGATCGTAATAGGCGGCGACGGTTCTTTAAGCGGTGCTCTGGCTCTGGACAAACTCGGCTTTCCGGTGATTGGCATTCCTGCCAGCATTGATAATGACATAGCGTATACTGAAATGGCGCTCGGGGTTGATACGGCCCTAAATAACATCATCTATGCCGTTGATTGCATCAAGGATACCGCCAACTCGCACGATCGAGCTTTTATCGTTGAAGTTATGGGGCGCAACTCCGGTTACCTCGCATCAACAACCGCCATTGCAACCGGAGCTGAATTTGCAATAGTACCGGAAGTTGAATTTGATTTGTCGATGATGTGTCAACAGTTGCATCATCGCTACGAGGAAGGGCGCACCAATGCTCTGATCATCATGGCTGAAGGAGCAGGGCGCGCTCAGGATATTGCCGACAGCATTAAGGATGCCGTAGGTTTCGAGACCCGCGTAACCGTTCTGGGACATTATCAGCGTGGGGGGGCACCGAGCGTTTTTGATCGTCTGCTGGGGAGTCGTTTCGGACGCAAATCGGTAGAACTGCTGCTGACCGGCAGCAAAGGTGTCATGGTTGGACTGGTGGCCAATTCACTTAACTCGACATTGCTTGAAATGGTGATCAACGGAGGCCAGAAAAAATTGAATGAGGATCTGATTCGTATGTCCGATATTTTGGGGATCTGAAAGCGCAGGTTGTCAGTAAACATACAGAACCGATAGAGCAGCCTTCTCTAAGGCGTTCTGTGCACGTTCTGACTTAACTTCTATTCGGTACGTATAAGGGACATGTGGATTTTTGTCACCAGAACCACCTTCTAAATCTGTCGTGGAAAAACCTTCCAAATTTAAATTACTTGGATCAGAGTTTCCCGCCATTGATACAGTTTTCTTAGTCATAACCAAGCCTGAAGCGGTACTTTTATTTTCAAAAACAGTCATTTTATGCTCCATGGTGTCCACGATTTTACTGTAAACCACATATGGTGAGCCTGAGGCAGAATTAAGATTGAATTTAATGTCAAAAGACTTGGATGCATCCAGTGAGTAATTTTTACAGGCTGTTGGCCAGTTACTGTTAAAATTAACCAGTTTGGCACGTAAACAATCTGAAACAGAAGGAGAATTAAAACTCGCTAGATATGTCAGCATGTCCGATTTGAATGTTGCATCCGCTAACGTCGTTACGCTCGCATCCACCAAACCTTTGCTCATAATATCTTTCAACATTATTTCAAGTCCACCATATGCAGCTTCGTTTGCAGTTCTATATCTCTTCATTGATCCTGATGAGCGAATACCTGCCGTAACCATGTACAGAAGAGTCATGGTAATCACAAGCGTCAGCGCTGTAAACATCAGGGAGGTCACCAAAGCGATCCCTTTTTCGTTATGTAAACTCCTCATGACAAACCTCACTCCGCCTTAATACGAATTACTCATAAGATTCTTTGGAGAAACAACAATCCGGTACACTTTCCAGCGAAATTTCCTTTGTTCAGCCGTTAATGTGTACGTTTTTTTGAAACCGTTAGCCGTCAGGTCTCCCAAATCAATCGTCGCCGGAGCATTGTAGTTGGAATCACGCTTTCCTTCCTGGGCCAGAATATATATTTTGACAATTTTAAGCTGTTCACGAAGCGTTCTTGGTGTAATCAACCAGTTTGCGATATCACCAGCCGCAGAAGCCGGTGAAGCTGTTACAGCACCACCGGAGACGTCAGAAAGTGAAGAATAGGCATTTACACCGGTTGCTTTTGGGATAATCTCTGACGTACCTGCAGGAGTCAGCAGATCAGTATTCCACCCCAGAACAACCTGCATATCAGCAACGCAATCAAGCAGAGGAATATAGGTATAGGCACCGCCGGTCGATGAGCCATGATTAACGGTTGCTTTATATAACACACCGGTTCTCTCGGCACAAAAAGGTGGCACAATGTTAGTAGATAAATTTTTGCCTATAAAGAAGTCGGTACGGTTAAATGGCATTCGAAAATCTGGTGAATTGTCATCCATTAGACCATACACCATGTACGTCTGATTTTGATTTGTAGGTAAATAGTCATCAACGGTGCCGCTATTTTTAAATGCTACAGAAAAGGACGAGATCGTACCAGAGGTGGCACTACTGCCAGGACTTGCAATCAGAGCATGATCAAGAGCTGAATTATTAACGTCAGAGTTAACCATAAGAACCATATTGCCTACTTTAGGGTTGTTTGATGCAAACGAGACAGGACGGGATTCCCACGCCGATGCACTATAATTTAAAAACGGAATATACGTCCAACGCTGTGCTGCCTTGGCTCTCCCGACCGTTGTACCTTTGACCGAAATATAAGCAGAACTGAATTGTCCTAATTTGGCATACGCAACAAAGGCGCGGGGGACGTTATTCGGAGCATCATTAAGTTTTAGACCGGTTGAATCAGCCGCTTCCGCATATTTAAGGCCACAGGATGTCAAATGTGCGAAAGCAGTCGGAGTCCCTGAAGTAATGCGATACTTCCAACTCCATGGCAGACCAAACCCCATTTGGACAAGATCGTGCCGCATGACTTCAAGCCCGACAACTCCTTCTATGTTGCTCTCCTCCATTTTCGAAATCCTGGAGGATTGAGAAATTATGCTATTGAAGGCCTGGCTTGCAATAACCATAATGATCATAAAAAGCGACATCGAGACAACCAACTCAATAAGTGTATATCCTTTTTGTTTTCGTTTTCGTGATCGCTTGAAATAGTTTTCCACAAGGCACCTCATTCACTTTTGGAGACAACTGAAGAAACGGAATGCGTACCGCTTTTGTTTTTATATTTCCACCTCACATCTACTACAATTTCTTTTGATCGTGACGGTGAAGTAGCACTCGATGTCCTGGTAAATACAACCTGCTGAACTGAATAATTCTTTAAAACACCTCTGATTTGTCTTTTTGTAAACTCGGTAGGCATTACATCCCAAGAAATATCATTAACATCACTATACTTGTTTGCTCTTGATTTCATCATTACTTCGTCAGCTACAGATACCGCCTCATTTCGCAGAACTGATTCCAAATTCATAGATATCGCCAAATTGATTCCTTGCAACATTCCCAACAACCCTATCATTAAAATAATTATGGCTACCAGAAACTCAACCAGGGTATAACCGGATGTATTATTTGTCATCACACACTCCAGCCCCAGATACCGGGTCATTTTCTTTGCCTACATTTACCCGGGTTGTATGGATTGTCAGGCAATTTACGGCAGCGCTTGAAGCTTTTGCAGCACCACCTAAAAAAACCGTCGCATTTGAGGCACTGGTAATCATTCCCCGCTCATCAATCTCCAAAATATCTGCGCTGGTTCCTGCATAGTTGGTACTCGTACCGGAAGCGCTTGCAGATTTTTTCAATTGGTATTTAACGTTATGGGTCCCACCGGGAATAACCGTTCCATGTGCAAGAAGATCGGCATTAGATGACCATGTTTCGGTACTGTACGATTTGAAAACATATCCGTAATTATTGATAGTTATACTATGCCGCTGTTTCATTGTTAAAGCCCTTACACGCACTTCATTGATATCTGTCGCCATCTGTTTTATTTGAGCCTCAATGGCGGTTTTTTTGACCCATTCTTGAAATTTAATAGTCGCCATGCTGGAGAAAATAGCCATTATCGCGATAACAATTATAAGTTCAACCAAGGAGAATCCGGCGTTCTTTATATTTTTTTTATGGTTACACATATACTCTCCCAATCAACATCTCTACTGTTCCTGGATATGCAGAATCCTTTTAAGACCTTTGTTTGACAACAAAGGACGTATACCTTTACCGGATGCCATACCCATGAGTGATGAACCATCAGCGTGGATAGTTGAATCCAGTTTTCGACCACTTTTTTCAGTAAACTTTGTTGCCAAGTCAACCAGAGTAATACCGCCACTTGAAGTTTGGACAGGGGCTTTACCAACCAGACTGCCCTTAGGAGCCGTGCCGCCTGTATCGTACTTAACTGCCCACAATGATGTAGTTCCACCTGGTACACATGGATCAGTATTGGGGGTAAATGTTGTGTAAAAAACTATACCATTTGTCGATGCCGTTACATCACTGACAATTCTCTCAGCCCCGGATGTCCCGGATGCGGCATCCATGGTAATGTACCAACCTTTTTTATCTGAATTCAATTTAACAGAAGGGGGCGTTCCGCCTTGATCCTGCAAATCGCTCATACTTACAGCAGGGCAACTTGAGGAATCTGTCCCCATGGCATCCTGTGAGGCAACTGAATATTGTTTATAGCAAGGATCTTCAACTCCGTAGAATTTTCGGGTAATGCCGGTTTCATCACCAGGATGGAAAAAACGCCCTTCTCCAAAATAAACCCACATTTTTTTGTTATTCCTGTCCTGAAGTTTACCGATAGAAGAGGTTATCGGACCTGTGTCTTCTATCAAAGAACTTACAAACCAATTGCCTGGATCTGGATCGTTTTTGGTGACCAGACGAATAATACCGCCTTTGTCCCAGGCATTTTTTTCGACCGGAGGTGTATCGGTCAAGCCATCATCGGGAAATCCACTTTTAAGTGAAGCCTTTGTGTAGGTTACGTACACCACATCATCGCTATAATAGCCTGTTTTAGTCGAATCCCAGCGGTCAAGATCGACAACCGAGCCTGATAATGAGTTGGCAAAAGCAAACGGAATAGAAGTGTCTTTTACCCAATAGTTAGTTCCCTTGGTAAACGGCATCGTTGCATTAAGGTCAACAATATAGAGCTTTAAATTCTGATCAGACCGACCTCGAAACATTCCATCCGATGCCCCGCCAGATTGTTTTAATGTTCCTGTTGGTCCTGAGGCAAACACGGCAAACCATCGCCCGTTTTTTGTCTTATCAGGTACTCCGGCTGTCTGCGTATTTATCCTGACAATTGCAGCGCCAGGCGTAGTAAAGCCTAACCCTTTATCAGCAGAGGCTGCAATCGAGTAATCCGAAAATTCCCACATATATTTTGGGGTTAACGGAGTTGTAATATCAAGTGCAAAATAGGATGACAAGCCAATACCTGTTTTAGGTGTTTTTACACAATCTATGTTGTTTGTAGGGACAGAATCGTGAGCGAGCGTTTCATTGCAGTTCCTTGCTGCCACAGCAGTCGCAGTCATATCGGTGGAGGTTCCCATATCACGGGTTGCGCCCCCCAATCCCATACCACTGACAAGGACAGTTCCCCAACTGGTGTCTGACGCCACGAAACTGCCTGAGCTTGTCGTTGTTTTTCGATCACAATCCCAATAATCGGTGCATGTTGAAGAGGATGGCTTAAAGATGGACGCGTCTACCAGCAAAGGGGCACCATCAACCAGACATTGGTGGCAATATTCAGTGCCAGACTGATTTTGGAGATATGGAAGAGCGTTCTTCGGGATAAATGCCCATTCTTCTGTTCCCAAATTGGTTCCCGTCATTTTCGCAACAAGGTTTGGCTGAGCCCCGTTATTTATGTTTGTCACCAATCCTAGTCTGAAGGCATGTATCATTCCGTCATTTGAGGATGTATAGACTACGTTTCGTGCCGCATACTGAGCTGAATTTACAAATAAATCATATGATGAATCTGAATAGGATTTGTTATAAGCATTTAAAGGTATAGAGGATTGAACAGAAGGTGTTGAATTTATTATATCGCCTAACTTCCATTCCGTGGCAACCGTAGTATTCAGAGAACCGGTGATTGGATTTGTAAAATTAACTTTTCGTGACCGGTATTCCGACCTATCTGAACCTCTGATATAATCAATCATATAACCGGCTTGCGTATCTGATATCACACTTGTGGTACCCAGGTTCATACGATCACGCAGGTTTGAAAGGTTAGCTGATTTAAATTCATTTCCAGATCCTGTAATCGCTGGCGGAGGGTTTGTGGTAGCAAAATCTACCGAAATTGGAGTGTATATCTTTCGATCCGCCGCGCTCATTAACTGCAGCATGGCACCAGCTTTCCAAAGAGATTTAGTTGTGAACGAATCTCCGGAAAGTGCTTTATCAACAAGTAAATCGAGTGTTTTATTGCCGTCAGTGTCCTGAAAAATTCCACTATAGCTGATGACAGGATCAAGGTAGTACCAAAGAGCCTGTACTTCGCCCATCCATTTCTTTGTAGTATCATTTGGCCATTGCGGATAGAACAGCGCCTGAATCATATTGGCACCCCGCTCACCACTTTTGTTGTTGGCAACAGCGGCAGCGGTACCGGATCCTGCAGAGTCCATAATACTGCCAAAGGCCTCATTAAGTTTCTGTTCAAGCACCGCTCCATCCGTAGCGGCATAGTAACCTGTAGAAAATTCTCCAGCATCAGGTACACCATTTTTATTTGTGTCAACATAAGCACCGTATTTGGCAGCCGCAGTAAGAGTTGCAGTTCCTGCACCTGAGCCAAATGCATACACGGTATAGACCGAAAGGTTTTGTGTGCCTGACATATCATTACTCAACGCCGTGCTGCGCAGGTCGGTATTATGAGCGTAATAGGCAACCGCCGGGAGCCAGTATTTTGTTGTGCCAGAAGTTAGAGCCGCTCTGTCAGTGGATGACAGCTTGTTCCACCATGAACTGAGACTAAAATTAGCATCCGTTGCTGATTCAGATATGTCAGGATTTCCGGGAATATTCTGATCTTTGGTTGGTTCACCATCAGTAACAATCAATACAAAATTTTTCTGGCATGCATACTGAATGATCTTGTTTTTTTCAGGTGGAGTGTCAGTTGAAGGGCAACCGTTCCATGCAGTGCAGTTGCCGGACCCATCAACGGTGTTCTGGGTTCCGTAGGTCACTCCACTTCCAAGCGAATTAAAGACACTTGATTTCGCTTCAAAATATCGAACCGCCTCATAAAGACTCTCTCCAAGTGGAGTATTCGTCGAAGGGTCTGTATCAGGACCTTCAATCGTATTAACAAGTATGTCAAGAGAAGTGCCAAGCTTTGCAGAGATATACCCACCATCGTCACTGCCTACATCACTGCCATTGCCATTAAAGTTCATGATTCCAAATCGTACCTTATCGTACAAGGAATGAACTATTCCGGTAGGTTCTGTCGTTCCGGACTCAACATATTTTCCATCATTTTGTTTCAGATAATATGCTGAACCACTTGTCCCGCGCGCTGCACCTGCCGAATCGTCAACCCTGCCGCCAACAAGAATTTTGCGAAGAACGTCAATTTTCTGCGTGTTGTAAAAATTAAGGTAATTGCCTGACAATCCTTGTCCTGTATGAGAATCACTCGTGTCCGCAAGGTTGGATGCGCCGCTCCATGATGTGTTGATTGTGTATGTTGAGCCCGAAACGGTATACATTTTGGTCGGATCAAAATAACCGTAATAGCTTTGGCATGTGCCGGAACCTATGGTGCTGTTTATGCCGGAATATGTACAGCCATATGTTTTACCAGAAACCCTGTATGCCAGCCCCATTCCTGAACCTGTGCCACCCATACTACCTGAGTTATCAAGAATCATAAGTACATTTGGTTTCATCGTTGCCTGCTCAAGCATAAAAGCGGGGCGCTGACAATATTGCGCACCTAGTGTGGTAGAAACTTTGACTAACGTGACCGCAAGAGTATGGTTTTGATTCATATTGGCACTTGAAAAATTATACGTGTTAACACCGGTGGGGTTGGTCACAGAAATTACATCTGCCGTAACATTGGTACCATCAACCAAAACAGTATCAATGGCACAGCCATTGTTTTTTATTATGGTAAAAAGTTGAGACGCCCCTGCCTCTTTAACGGTAGTCATCGGCGTTATTGAGCCACATGATGGTGTTGTGTCAGTCGTGGTTACAGCTATTGTATAACCTATGTGCCTGAATAGAACCTCTACCGTTGCAGGGGCATTCGAGCTGGTTATGGAAGCTGTCGTATAGGTGCTTCCGGAAGTCCGTGCTGCTCCTGACCAGTTTGAAGCCCCGCCCTCAAAACTGACACCTGCAATTTCGCAATATGAATTTGTGTTAAAAATATAAATCGTCTGTGTTGTATTTGGTGTCACTGGTGAAACGACCAATGCAGTTGGATAAGCTGTGCTAGAACCGATAGCGGAAGTTGTGCCAACTGATGCAGTGGCAGAACAGTGCGCCAGAGTCGAATCACTAGGAGTATCATCAAGTATTGTTGTTGTAACCTTATAGTCGATGAGTTCAAATGTGACCCAGACATAAGTATACTTTGAGTGTGGATTATTTGAATTTCTGCTTACGGATAAAGGAATATCATAGTGTGTATCAGCATTGTAATTAGTGGTATCGGATACTTCATTCCATGAACTCGACTCTGTTGGTGCGGTAGAGGATGTGGTTAATAATGATTTTACTGATTTAATTCTGTAGGTTCCTGCTGTTGGAGTAATCCTGACAGTGAGGGTTCTAGCAGAGGTGCTTGTCGTAGAAGTAGTTATTTCAGTATTAGTAGAAAGATCATTGCTGGTACTACCACTCCATGAAAAGCTGACTGTGCCACCAACACCGTTTCCGGGAATAACCGCTGGGCTGACATTACCAAAATAGGGCCTTGCGTAATAATAATAAGTAGTAGCATAAGCAGACGTAGAGACCACAAAAAGAACAAGAACTGCAGCTAACAACCTAATCATAAGCTTTTGAAATAAATTAATTTTCATCTTGCAACCTCCTGGTAAGCCGAGCTCCTACGTTTTACGACAATTCTAAGTCCAATTTGAATTTAAACAATGCCGTAGGCTCATTCTCCTGATTATTTATTACCGCCTCAAAAGCTGCGGATTCGAAATAAGAATCACCCCGGCGATAACCAATACAACTAAAATCGTAGCAATAATAAGATTTCTGGTTGAAAACACTTTTGCCATCAACTGTTCCATTGGTGTCAATATTTTCCCATGGCAGTAAATGCAGACCTTCAGTTTCTTTGAAATAGGCTTGTGGCAATACGGACAGTTAATAAGGATTTCTTTGACTATCGGTTGCTGCTGTTGTTTCAATTTACGAGCCGCCAGCTGCTCTGCTTTTTGTGCCTTATATTTTTCATATTCACGAGCGTAATCCTTGTAGATCAACGATCCGGTAATGGTTATGAATAATTCTTCAAGTTGTTTCAGATTTTCTGACGCACTGACTCTTTCAGAGGGAACTGCCGAGCGCATGGCATTGCCGTATTCTTCTTTCAACTTCCGGTACGTTTTCTCCACCTGTTCAGGGTTGTCGCTGAAAGAAAGACCCATCGCCTTGTAGCAAAGTTCTATATCAGACAGTTCATTTTCTTTTTCAGCTGCGTCGTTCATGGATTTCTCCTTCTGGTATCTTAGCTATATGAAAGCTAATTAATTTTTATTTTAACCGTAACCATCTGTAAAATGCAATATTTGTGCCATGCAAGGTGGTTGTCTATCGTGCTGTTATGACGATACTATTGTTGTATGATTTCAAGACTATGCAATTAATACATACCCAGTCTGAAATGCAAAAGCCCCTTGCTATGCAAATATTTCATAGTAAGGGGCTTCAATATCGATGGTTTTTCATCTATGAAATATTATAGATCTACCGGTGAAATGTTTTCTGAATGCAGTGTGAAAAAAAATGTAGCGCCCAGGCCAACTTCAGCTTCTGCCCAGATCCGCCCCCCATGGCGGATAATTATCCGCTGGACTGTCGCCAGACCGATACCTGTGCCATCAAACTGATTTGAGTCATGCAGCCTTGAAAATACCCGGAACAGCTTGCCGGCATCCTTCATATCAAAGCCGGTACCATTATCTTTGACATAATAAACTGGAATAGTCTCCGATTGACGGACCCCGAATTCAATTACTGGCTGTTCAGAGTGTGAAGAGTACTTCCAGGCATTGCTCAGCAGATTGGTCATCATGATTTCCAGCAGGTGCTGGTCTCCTTGCACGATAACATCAGGATCGATGCGGCACGTTACCTTTCTGTCCGGTTCCGTAAGTGCAAGATCATTCAAAACTTTGTTGACAATGGTACTGAGGTTAACAGGTCCGCTGTAAAACTCGGCGCGTACCAGTTGCGCCAGTCGCAGCATGGCATCAATCATGTCGTTCAGGTGAATGCATGATTCGTACATTCGGGTTATATAGGTGCTGAACTGAGGATCAAGCGTATTGGAACTTTCTTCTTCTTCCAGCAGAAGCTGGCAGTAACCTGAAATTCGGGTCAGCGGACCACGCATATCATGGGAGACTGAATAGTTAAAGGCCTCAAGTTCACTATTGGCCGCTGCCAGGTCAAACGCCTTCCGACTCAGCTCTCCGTTCAGTTGCCGGATCTGCTCAAGATACATATGGTCTGTTTCTTCTGTCATCTTGCGCTGAGTAATATCCCGGTCAAAGCCGATCGTATAACTGCGTCCATCAATTGAAATCAAGCCGGCATGGATCTCAATCGGAAATTGTGTACCATCTTTTTTCTGATGCCAGAGCTCGGCCTGAACCCATTCTCCGTGAGCGACCCGTTTGAAAATTCCAGGGGCAATCTTGTTGGTCTCATCTGTATTCAGCTCGAAAATATTTAACTTACGAAGCTCATCTATGGTATAGCCATGCTGATCAGCCGCAGCCTGGTTTGCTGCGATGATGCGGCCTGCCTGCTCTCCTTCCATGCCGATGATAATGATTGCGTCCGGAGCACGTTCAAAAAGTAGACGATAGCGGGCTTCGCTCTCCCGAACTCTTTTTTCTGAAGCCTCCAGAGCATCCAGCATCACATTAATCGAAACGGCAAGGGTGTTTAATTCATCCTGGTGATGCGAGAGCGGCAGACGGGCAGAGATGTCCCGCAGTGCTGTCATTTTGGTGACTTTATCGCTGAGAGAAGCAAGGCGTTTTAAAATTGTTCCCCGAATAAATACAAGCATCACGCAGCACACGACAACACAGACCAATAACAAAGCGGAACAAATATATACGATGGTAGCTCTGCCCTGTTCATAGAGAGCCCGGTTTTCAAACACCCGTACCAGATATGATGGTTGTCCGGATAAATCAGACAGATAGAAAAATCCTGCCACAGTATCCTTGTTTATTACAGCTGAAACAATGGCACCTGCTTGAAGGATTCGTTCATCTGCCGGACGAAGTTCGGTTTGCTTTGGGCTATTGAGGTCTGAGACCAGAATAGTGGACCCTGTAGCCCTGAAGATGCGTTCCATCTCTGTACGATCAATATACCACCCGACAGCAGCAGTAATATTTTTTCCACTAACATTGTCGAGATAGTTTTTAAAAGCTATCATCATGGGGGTACCGGAAAGATTCACTACGCCTTGGTTCTGCTTAGTCCCACTCGTGGCAATACGTGACAGCAGCTCAGTCAGCGCCTTCTGCTGAATTTCCGCTACCTGAGCGGTTTTGCCTTTTTCACAGTCGTAGCCTTTGAACATCGCAAAGTGGCCTTCACGTGAGTATAAAGCAACCACATCGATCCGGTGGGTACGCATGAATTGTTCAGTAATTAACTCTTGAGATGAAGTCGTGAGGGAATGCGGAGTTTCTGTAGCAGATAAATTTACCGACAAGCTGTTAGCGGCCAGGTCGAGCTGTTCCAGTTTGTCATTAATCTGATTGCGAACGTGCTTTGTATGAGTTTCTATGTTCTTTTTTTCTTGCGAAGCATAGCTAGAAAGCAAGATAACGTCTGAGGTTACCGCCAGAATAAAAAGAAGTGCGATAAATGTACTGACTACAATCAGAATTGTACGTTTTGAGAGCGTCATACTACACACCAGGGAACTTGAAGTTGTGCAAATCATGAATTTTATACTTAATAACAGAATGTACACGAAAGTGCCAGATCGATAACGCGGCTATTTTGAATAGCAGATCGATACAAATGTCGGCGATATGATTACAACTGCTTTTAATTACGTATGATTGTGTTATAGTTCTTCACGTAATTTCACTTTTATTTTTTTGAATTCTCACTACGACTACACCGCCTGCACGGATTTTACTATGCTCTTGCAACAACAGTCACTACTTTCGATGCCACTACCGGATCTGACGGATATATCCCGTTATTGTGTGAGCGATGAGATAGATCCCTTTATGCAGATGATCAGCACTGCATTGGAGGCTGACTATCTACAGTTTGTCAACTGGAATGCCAGACGCTTGCATCTGATAGAAACTATAGCTGAAAGCTCGTATTCTACGCTCAAGGTCATTCATGATGAGTTGAATCAGATCGAGATGCAAAGCTTTCTCTTGACCTTTTCGGTGGCTACTCTGCATCAATCCTGTACCCATTACCGTGATGTGCTGACAAAGCGCGTCTTGGAACTCGTGTGTGCTGAGATGGCATCAGCCGGTTGGGAGACTCCGGTGGCCGATTTCGCAGTGATCAGCATGGGTAGTGATGGCCGCAGTGAACAGACCTTAATTACGGACCAGGACAACCTGCTTGTGTATGCTGATGGTGGCGGGGAGCAGGCAGACACATATTTTCAGGAACTTGCAGGTCGTTTGGTTGATCATCTGGAGGAGGCGGGTTTTAAACGCTGCAGTGGCGATATCATGCCTACCAACCAAACCTGGCGTGGCTCCGCCAGTCAATGGCGCAAACGCCTGCTTTCGATTGTCAGGTACGAAGTCGAAGATGTTGCCAAGAATATGATGGATTTGATAGTGCTGTCCGATGCCCGTTTTGTGGCCGGAGACAAGGAGTTGGCGGAAGATCTGATTGATATGATCAGAACCATGGAACGGGAATACTTCCAGGTTCTATGGGGCATGGCACGAGCGGCTACGGAAATGAGGCTTGCACTGGGATTTTTAAAGCGCATCTGGACTGAAGGAAGTGGAGAACACAAGGGCGAGTTCAATATCAAGCTACTCGCATGGGCACCATTAGTCATGAATATTCGTATACTGGCTATCAATCAGAGCATACCCGCCACCAGCACGGTCGAGCGGATTGCCATGTTGGAAAAAGAAGGCAGCTTTTCCTCCGTTTTTGCACACGACCTCATCAAAGCGTACCACATTCTCACCAAACTGCGGATTCTTATCCAAATTAAAAATATTAAGGGAATTCAAGGTGACTCACATTATCTAAATCCGTATCAACTCCCCTCAGAAGAACGAGAACAATTACGTCACGCCATGATCAAGATCGAGGAGTTGCAAAGCATTATTCATACTAACTTTCACATTGTTTGAGTCAGTAACAGATCTTTATCATTGCGCCGCCAGCCCCCAAAATAATACCCAAAAGCCCCTATGGTATCTCAATTTTGGTGCATATCCTCTTAGCAAAATTCCTCTACGCCCAACCATTTCACCGCACACTTCGTGAGTTGTCTGGTCTTGACCTATCAATGTCGCCTGGAAGTATGATCGGTGGCCTCCAAAAGATTGCCGCGTTGTTTACGCCAGGAGAGGCATAGTATTACGTTAGAATTCAATTTTCTGCTCGACGGTATAGAACGGACAAAACTGTATTGCGATAATATATTCATCATAACCATCCTGATAACATTCAGGGAACGCAATACCCGAAAAGCCCGCCGACTCTGGCTGTATACTCCGATATTCACCTGCTTGCGCTTTCCCTGCACTTCATATATAAACAGGAAAGTTTATTTCCAAAAGGTAGCACGCGCAGCTTAACCCCTTTTTACTCTCTAACCTGACAGGACTTGTCTTTAGGCATGAGTCCTGCGAGATATTTGTCAGAAACGTTCTTTGCCGTGCGCTACCTTCTTTGTGCAACCGTCGATATGCTACCGATTGGTTTTTAAAAACAGCTTGCAGTAATTTATCTGACTTGCCAGTAATTTATCATTTTTTGAAAAAAATAAAGCAAAACAATAGGTTGTTATTGATAAGTATCTGGAAAATAATGTTAATTTTAGCGGAGTTTTCTGTTGAATGAGATGATGTTTCTTTTGATGCTGTTTGGGTTGCCCGGCGCACTCGGATTTTATCTGGCCCGCCGCCGTGGTAAGAATCCGCTGTTATGGGGGTTACTGTCGGCTCTGTTTCCTTTTTTTCTGATTGTTTTACATTTTCAACACAAACCGTTGGATAAAAAGGAACCTGATGCCTGAATTGCCCGAAGTGGAAAGCGTATTGCGCTGCATGCGAGATGAAGTTCCGTCACTTCCGGGTCGCACCGTCCTTGCTGTTACACTCCTGTCTGATACCGTTGTTTCAGATATGAAAGCTTCTGAATTCACAAGGGACATTGAAGGTTTTTGCTTTTCAGATATAAGCCGGCATGGTAAATATCTCGTTTTTACTCTTACAGATGGTAGTGGTAGGCAGGTCTCACGCTATCTGATTGTGCATTTGCGTATGACCGGTCGATTGTATCTTGTGAACCAGGAAGAAGCGATTCAGCGACATACCAGACTCGTGCTTTACCTTGATCAGGATCTGGCGCTTCGATTTGATGATCCCCGCAAATTTGGTCGGGTCTGGTTGGTTGACAACCCTTATACAGTAACGGGGGGCCTCGGTCCGGACGCTCTGACGATATCTGAGCAGGTGTTCTTTGAACGCTTGGTTCAGTATCGCCGGCAGCTTAAGCCGCTCCTGCTGGATCAATCATTTATAGCCGGCATTGGTAATATTTATGCTGATGAAATACTGTTTCGTGCAGGAATTCACCCATTGACACAGTCAGGAACACTCAGTGAACAGGCGGTCATCCGTCTCTATCATGCGGTCATTGAAGTCCTTGTTGAAGCGGTGGCGGTCGCTGGCGCCAATATTGACGGCGTATTCAAAGAGGGGGGCTTTGTTGTCAGCGTGTATGGTCGCAGCTCTCTGCCATGTGTACGGTGTTGTACATCCATTGAAAAAATCAGGGTAGGGCAACGCGGTACCCACTTCTGTCCTGAATGCCAACCCAGAGAGGTGAATAGATGAAACTTCGTATATTGGGATGTGCCGGCGCTGAATTTCCTGACTTCAGACCCCCCGCATTTTTGATTGACGATCGACTTTTACTGGATGCCGGTACGATCGGTGCTGTTCTGACTGAAGAGGAACAGTGGAATATCAGGACTATTTTCATTACCCACTCTCATCTGGATCATATCCGCGCGATTCCTGCTCTGGCAGACAATATTATCCTCAGGAATATGCAGCATACCGTTTCGGTCTACAGCACTGACGAGGTTATCGCTGCCATTCAGCAGCATATGTTCAATAATATAATCTGGCCTGATTTTACTAAAATACCTTCTCCTGAAAATCCGGTGATTTCGCTTACAACCATTAACCCATACAATGACTATTCAGTTCATGAGCATTTGGTACAGGCTGTTCCGGTCAACCATACGGTTCCGGCGGTCGGATACCGTGTTAAATCGGGTGGGCGGACACTCGTTTACAGCGGTGATACTGGGCCAACCGAAGAAATCTGGAAACTTTGTTCGGGCGCCGATGCCTTGATTGTCGAAGTTTCTTTTCCCAACAGTATGGAAGAGCTGGCACATATTACCAAGCACCTGACTTCTTCAATGTTAAAAATAGAACTTACCAAGGTTGATGTTCTCCCTACGCGCATCCTGATCACTCATCCCAAACCACAATACTATGACGTTATTTTACGTGAGATCACCGAACTTGGCGTCAGAGGGGTCGAACTGCTACGCGATGGCACTATTTATGACATTTGACGAGTTATAAATATCATCGTCGGTTGTATCCCGATTTTGCTGACGATGAAAATATTTAGTCTTGCTAATGCCTTCTGATTACAGTATTTTGAGCACGACGTTATTCCATTTCGCTATTTATTGGAGGAAAAATGAGCAGTGTAGCCGGCAAAACCAAATTCCAGATAGATCTACGGCAACATTTACGGGATCAGAACATCAGCGGTAACCTTGTACACCTGATCTGTGAAATTGCGGAGGCCAGCAAATATGTGATCAACGCAGTTCGTACCGGTGACTTGGGTGTTGCAGGAACGTCGAATCTGTATGGTGAAGAACAGCTGGCACTGGATGTTCTCTCTGACCGCATCATGCGTAAACGGCTGCAGCATTCCGGCGTGGTCTGTAACATTGCTTCCGAAGAGATGGAACAGATATTCCAGGTTTCAAGCAGCCCCCAGGGAATGTTTTCGGTCGCGTATGATCCTTTGGACGGTTCGTCTCTGGTAGATGTCAATCTGGCTGTGGGCACAATTGTCGGTATTTATCAGGGGGCCGATCTGTTGCAACCCGGTCGTAAAATGGTTGGCGCAATGTATATCCTCTATGGGCCGCGTGTTTCTCTTGTGTATTCAGTCGGCAAGGGGGTTTATGAATTCACGATGAATCAACTGATGGAATATACCCTGACCCGTGAAAATATTCGTATGGAACCCTCCGGTAACATCTATTCGCCGGGTGGTCTGCGTAAAAAATACAGTGTTGAGAATGAAAATTTTATCAGATATCTTGAGGATAAAGGGTCTAAATTACGCTATTCCGGAGGTTTTGTTCCTGACATAAACCAGATTTTAATCAAGGGTAAAGGCATTTTTATGTATCCGGCCTTGAACGACAGTCCAAATGGCAAGTTGAGATTGTTGTTTGAACTTAATCCAATGGCTTTCCTGCTGGAACAGGCCGGCGGAACTGCTACCAATGGTGAAATTCCGATCCTTGATATCGTTCCTGAAGGGGTAGAGGATCGCTGTCCTGTGTATATTGGTTGCAAGGAAGATGTTGAAAAAGCAGGTGAATTTTTAAAAGGTGCTTGTTAGAAGCTTCAGATTATCACCATGAGCGAGACGAACGAGCTGAAACAGGAAAACAGACTTTGTAGCGAGATACAGCTTTTTGATCTCTGCGATCTGGAAGTGTGCCGGTTTAAAAACGGCCGATTTTGCACGAATGCAGATCTAATAGAGCGTTTTGAAAAGATCAGTGAAGATGACGACCTTGGTTCAACATTACTGTATATTGAAGAAGAAACTGATGATGAAGATGGCTATGACGATGAACTATCTCTGTTTGATTCAGATGATATGGATGCCGGAGATATTGAAGAGAGTAGGCAGTGGGACGGCGAAGAATAATTTTTGAATTCGTTTTAACAATCTTTTCTTAGTGGTTCTCTGGAATGGGGTGCGAAAATTTCGCACCCCATGCTTGTTTTTAGAGAAAATGTTTTGCTGCGCACTCTTCCCAATGAGTTCGTGAAATTGTCAAAAACAGATCGGCAATTACGGGATCGAATTGCGTACCGCTATGTTTGGTTATTTCCGCAGTGACCGCATCGAAAGGGAGCGCCCGACGGTATGGTCGATCGGATGTCATGGCATCCAGTGTATCTACTGTCGCAAAGATTCTAGCTCCCAGCGGGATCTGTTCGCCACGGAGTTGGTTGGGATAACCGGTCCCGTCAAAGCGTTCGTGGTGGCTGAGAATTATCCCGGCCGGCCCTTTAAGAAAATCTATTTCTGATAAAATATCGTGGCCTACCTGCGGATGTTTGCGCATTTCAACCCACTCTTCATCGTCAAGCCTGCCCGGTTTCAGCAGGATGTTATCAGATATACCTATCTTGCCGATATCATGCAGGAGGGCGCCCTTGGCCAGTTCCTGAAGTTCTTTTCCGGATATTCCCAGTTTGCCGCCCAGGAGGGTTGCAAAATTCATGACCCGTTCTGAGTGGGAGCCGACCTCTTTTTCACGGGCATCCAAAGCTTTTACCAAAGCCGACAAGGTACTGTCATAGGCATCGGAAAGCTCATTCATGGTCGCACGAAGCTGTCTGGTCTGTTCAACAACCTTGAATTCAAGGCTGATCTGGTAATTTTTCTTTTCGAGTGCAAGAGCACGGTGTTCTATGAGGTTTTTGACCGTCAATAACACCCGGTTGATACCGAATGGTTTGGTAATATAGTCATCAGCGCCCAGATGAATACACTCCATGGCCGTATTGGTATCCGAGAGACCGGTAATCATCAGTACAGCTATGTCAGGATCGATTCTCTTCAGATCCCTGAGCAGATCAACTCCGCTTCTGCCGGGCATCATAATATCAGATATAACCAGTTCTACCTGATGTGAGCCGAGAACCTGGAATGCTTCATCAACATTGGCGGCCTGATGACAGATATACTGTTCCTGTGCCAGAGCCGAAGTAAGAAGATCCCTGATCATCTCTTCATCATCAACAATCAAAATATGCTCTTTCATTCCTGGAACCCCTCAGGTTTATTGTGGAATTGCAAACAATTTGCTACCAGTTTTGCCAGCTCGGAAGGACTGAAAGGTTTCATCATAAACCGAAGTTGTTCACCTGCAATATCAAGGGCTTTAAGGTGGTCGCCCGAGTAACCCGTCATAAACAACAATTTAACCTCCGGGCGTACGGAACGCATCTTCTTGGCCATCTCGGCACCGGTCATATTCGGCATCATGATGTCGGTAAGCACCAGATGGATCCTCGTGCCATGACGCTCGAAAATGTGCAAGGCCTCCAGAGGGTTGTTTGCTGTCACGACACCATATCCTTCTGAACGCAAGGTAGCAGCAGCCAGATTCAGGACTGTAAGATCATCTTCTACTACCAGTATCAACCTTTCTGCGTCGAGTGACTGCTCTGGAATACAGGTAGAAGTCTGATCGAATGTTGTTTCCGGCACATGGAACAGCTTGGGAAGAAAAACCCTGAATTCTGCTCCCAAACCTACTTCACTGATAACCTGAATATAGCCATTGTTCTGTTTGACGATGCCGTAGACGGTTGACAGGCCGAGACCGGTTCCGGACTCGGTCTTTGTTGTAAAATATGGTTCAAATATCCGGACAAGAACATCTTTCGAGATTCCCACGCCGCTGTCCCTGACGGAGAACATGACATATTCTCCCTCAGCTGCCCCCTGATTGTTATTGACGAAAGCAGAATCGAGCGTACGGTTGCCGGTTGTTATCGTAATGGTTCCGTCCTGATCCATCATAGCGTCTCTGGCGTTAATGACGAGATTCATGATGATCTGCTCGACTTGGCTGGGGTCGGCCATAACTTTGCAGATATCCGGTGTCAACTGAGTAGTAAGCGTAATGTGTTCACCGATCAGCCTACAGAGTATCTTGTGAAGCCCCGCAATAAAAGTATTAATTTGCAGGGGCTGCGGGGCAAGGATCTGACGGCGTCCGAATGCCAGTAATTGGCGAATCAGGCTGGCTGCCCGATCACCTGCGTTGATGACCTGTTCGACATCTTTAGCCGCCGGATGCTCAGCGCCGATCTTCTGTAAAGCAAGTGAACTGTAACCTAAAATTACGGTCAGCAAATTATTGAAATCGTGGGATATTCCACCAGCCAGCTCACCGAGGGCCTCCATCTTTTGAGACTGATGCTTTTGACGCTCTTCAGCGTGGCAGTGCGACGTGAAATCATCATGTGTATTAGCTTGTACGGATTTCATGTGAGCAACTACTCTCTTTCAACAAGTGTCATGCAATTACACACGCATACTCTTCTACCATCCAATTGCCATGTTTTCAAGTGGCTTGGGCTGTGATAAGGTTCCAACTCAAATTATTTTTTTGCTCCGCATAACGGCGCTACCTGACGAGGGTGCTCAACATGCATCGACAATGGCCATTTCTGATTCCGTTTGTGTCGATGGCGGCAGGTTTGGCACTGTCGGCCCGACTTTCGTTTTCTGTTCCCGCAACAGTCCCTGTCGCCGGTTTAGCCTGTTTGATTCTGGCAGCATTTCTTCATAAAACTCGACTCTTCAACGTTTGTACTGCCCTCTTTTTCTGGATGTGGGGTTTGTATGCCTTGGCGCCCTGGCTATTCCCCGATACTTTATCAACATCAATTCGTCTGGCAGCTTCGGAGACGCCTGTTACCGTCGAAGGCATTATTAATGAACGCCCTGTTGCGTCAGCTGACGGCAGTTGCATTATTGTCAGAGTCGAACAGATCATCCGTAGCGGGCAAACAGCATTCGTCAATGGAAAACTACTGCTCTACCTATCCGAGGGCGATAGTTTACTCACTCGTGGCGACAGAATCCGCTTCATTACTCGTATTTCTACTCCACGTCGCCTGGGCCTGCCGGGAGAATTTAACTATTCCCGCTACCTGGCCCTGCAGGGAATATCTGTAACCGGTCGCGTCGCCTCAGCGGGCGAAATAGTTCTGATGCGGGGCGCAACTGAGTCTTCCCTGTCACGCTCTGTTGACCTGACCGCCAGGCGTCTGGGTGACACAATCCGAACAGCACTTCCTGATCAGCGGATTGCTTCGGTTCTGACGGCTCTACTCATCGGCGATCAGAAGCGGATCCCACAGGATCTTGCAGACGCATACACTCGCGCCGGAGTTAACCATATCCTCTCGATTTCCGGCTTCCACGTAGGCATTATTGCAGCCTTTATTACCATACTTTTCCTCTGGGGATTGACCCGCTTCGAGTATCCGGCCTTACGCTGGAATGTACGTCGTACTGCGCTGCTGCTGACACTCCCTGCCATGCTGTATTATCTGTATCTGACCGGTAATGCGCCTGCTACGGCCCGTTCGGTGATCATGCTGGCCGCTTGTGCAGTTGCACTCTATGTCGAGCGGGAAACTGACCCGATCAATGTTCTCCTGATGGCCGCATTTTTCCTGGTCGCCCTGCATCCGCCCACGCTGTTTGATATATCTTTTCAGCTATCTTTCCTGTCGTTATGGGGCATTATTATCGTTGTTCCATCAGTCACTACTCGTCTTGGTACTCTAAAATCTTCAATGATTCGCTCACTTCTGCAGTTTGTTGCAGCTTCGGTGGCAGCATCCTGCGTAACGATGATTCCTGTGCTGTATACTTTTAGTGTGGCATCCCTGAACGGCATACTGACAAATTTTCTGATCGTTCCGTTACTTGGTTATGGGGCCGTGCTGGCCGGTTTCCTGGTCTTGCCGCTGATCACGCTGTTCCCTTCCTTCGCAGCACTGTTGCTCTGGCCGGCTGCCACGTTGGTCAAAGTATCAAACTGGATTGTCGAGGGGTGTTCCAATCTTCCGGTGCTCATGTTTCGTGGCGTCACGTCCATGGATATGGTCCTGTTTCTCGCGTTTATGTGCAGTATGACCTTTCTGCACAATCTGCGTCAGCGCTTGGTCCTGGGGCTTGTTATCCCGTTGCTTGCCGTAATGCTGCACGTTCTGCCACCTACATCAGATGGGCGTCTGCACATTACAATGCTGAGCGTCGGGCAGGCTGAATCCATTCTACTGCGACATCCGGATGGCTCCACTACGCTGGTGGATGGCGGCGGCTACCTCAATGATACCGGGCGTGACTTTGGTCAGCGCATTTTGGCACCGGCACTTGCTGCAATGGGTGTCCGGCGAATTGATCGCATGATTTCAACCCATGACCACCCGGACCATATAGGTGGATTAAATTACATTGCCGAAAATTTCCCGGTCGGCGAATTCTGGAGTACGTCTGGTAGCGGAATCGCTCAAAATGCTCATGGTTTACTTCAGACAATAACCAGGCGGCATGTGCCACGACGTACTCTGGCAGCCGGTGATAGATTGTCGCTTCCTGATGGTGTAACATTTTCTGTCTATTCACCGCTTCGGTCTGCGGCTGCCGGGTCGGACAGTGATGCAATGGATGTCAATGAGCAATCACTGGTCTTCCGCCTCAGCTATAGAGATTTCAGCATGCTGTTTACTGCAGATGCAGGATATGCTGCTGAGCAGCGGCTACTCTCCAGTGGCGCTGTTCTGCGATCAACTGTTCTCAAGATTGGTCACCATGGCAGTCGCTATTCCACGACAGCAGAGTTTCTCAACCGGGTTAGTCCTGAACTTGCGCTGATTTCGGCCGGATATGGTAACCGTTTCGGGCTGCCGGCGACTTCAACGGTCAACCTGCTGATTTCTCGCGGTCTCTGCATGTATCGCACTGATCGCGACGGCACCATTGAACTGACAACTGACGGCATTCACTGGAGAGTTGATACGCCGTATATACCCTAATTAATATTGTTATTTGACAGGTTTTGTGCAAATAGAGTACAACGATTTATCGTATTCCGATTTTAATGCTCAGTGTGGTCACTCATGGATACAATCCTCTTAGTTGAAGATGACCGTTTTTTTCGCGAAACGTTCTCTGACCTCCTCAAGGCAGAGGGGTATATGGTTGATTGTGCCACCGGTGGCGCCGAAGCACTGCGTATGCTGGCGGAACGTCGTTATGGACTTGTCATAACCGACATCGTCATGCCGGACATCAGCGGCCTGGAAATTTTGTCCCGCGTTCGAGAGAATGATCCAACCATAGACGTGATCATGGTGACCGGAAATGCCAATCTCGAATCAGCCATTTTCACGCTCAAACATGGTGCCCGTGACTACCTTGTTAAACCGGTCAATCCGGAAGAGTTCATTCACTCTGTCGCCCAGTGCATGCAGCAGCGTCTCCTGCTTGATGAAAATCAGGAACTGAAAAACATGGTGGGGTTGTTTCAGGCCAGTCAAGCGATTGCCGGCTGTCTGGATCTTGCCCGGGTCCATCACTTGCTGATTGAAGCCTTGGTGCGGGAGATCGGGGTCAGTCGAGCACTCGGTATTTTTTTGTATGATAACCGTCTGGAGTTGGAAGAGGTCAAGGGGCTTTCGACCGCTTTAGGTCATCAACTGACTGCCGAAATACTACTTCAGCTACCCGCCGAAGCGCCTGTACCGCACAAGATTCAGCATATACAGTTGGTGGGAGCACCTAATCGCACTAACGATGTTACTGAGGCGTACCTGATTCATATTCACAGTCGCTCCTCCTACCAGGGGGCGATTGCAATTCTTAATAACCCCGGCATCCCCCTCCCTGATATAACGCTCTGTAATAAAAATATTCAATTTCTGGTCGAGCAGTCTGCCCGAGCCTTTGAAAATGCCGAGACGTTTTCACATGCCAAGGATATGCTCTTTATTGATGATATCAGTGGTCTCTATAACCATCGCTACCTTGATGTTGCTCTGGAACGCGAAATGAAACGTGTCGAGCGCTACGCGTCGCACCTGGCCGTACTTTTTATCGACGTAGACTCATTCAAACAGGTCAATGATACATACGGACATCTGGTCGGCAGCAGCATCCTGGCCGAATTCGGTGCTCTGCTCAAAAAATCAGTTCGTGACGTTGATATCGTTATCCGTTACGGCGGTGATGAATACACCGTTATTCTGGTAGAGACGCCAAGTGAAACGGCTCGATTGGTAGCGGAACGTACTCGCAGTCAGGTTGAGGAACATGTGTTCATGCAGAACGAAGGGTACAACATCCGTTTGACCTGCAGTATTGGATACGCCTGTTGTCCGGATGATACAGCTTCCAAGAACACCCTGCTTGATATGGCTGACAAGGCCATGTACGTCGGCAAGGCATCCGGTAAAAATCGTATTCATCGAATTTCAGCTGTTTCCTGATCATAGTCAGATTATATCGAGTCCGGCCACTGTGTGATTGTTTGCAGGGTCGGGCTTTTGTTTTTATACAAAACATATCGAGGTGAAACGTGGCACTGACTGCAATTAAAGGTTTTAATGATATTTTGCCGGGAGAATCCGGACGGTGGCACTACATTGAAGAAGCTGCTCGCCGGGTGTTCGAGCTGAACGGCTTCAGTGAGATCCGTGTGCCGGTGATGGAGAAAACCGAACTGTTCTGCCGCTCGATCGGTGATGCGACTGATATCGTCGAAAAAGAGATGTACAGCTTCACTGACAAGGGGGACAACAGTATCACCCTGCGTCCGGAGGGGACAGCCGGTGTCATGCGGGCCTATATCGAACACAAATTGCATGCGCTTGATCCGGTTGCCAAACTCTACTATCTGGGACCGATGTTCCGCTATGAACGTCCGCAGAAAGGGCGTTACCGCCAGTTTCATCAGATCGGAGCCGAAATTACCGGAGTACATGATCCGCTGGTCGATGCCCAGGTGCTGAACATGTTGACCGCCTTCTTTCATGAAATCGGACTCGACGAGCCGTCGCTGCAGATAAACTCTCTCGGCTGTCCGGAATGTCGCCCGGCCTACCGCGCAGCGTTGTGCAGTTTCCTTGAAGAGAGAATGGGCGAACTCTGCGAGGACTGTCGCCGCCGCTTCTCCACGAACCCGCTTCGCGCCCTTGACTGCAAAGTCCCCGGCTGTATTCAGGCCACCGTCGGGGCGCCGTCAGTACTGGAGCATCTCTGTGCCGGCTGTGATGACCATTTCAGTGCAGTCCGCAGCTATCTTGATCTGGCAGAAACCCCCTACAGTATCAACTCCCGCATGGTGCGCGGACTTGACTACTATACCCGTACGACCTTTGAGATGGTCACCACACAGCTCGGCTCGCAGTCTGCGGTCGCTGCCGGTGGTCGTTATGACGGCTTGATTCAGCAGTTGGGTGGCCCGGCCATCCCCGGTATCGGCTTTGCGATGGGTGTTGAGCGGATAGCGCTACTGCTTGGTCAGCGTGAATTTGCCTCGCTTCCGGATCTGTTTATTGCCACCATGGGGGCGGGGGAGAGAAATGCCGCCTTCAAGCTTATGGATGGGTTGCTCAAAGCCGGTGTGCGCGTGGAAATGGATTATGAGGGCAAAAGTCTGAAGAGCCAAATGCGGCGGGCCGACAAGCTGAAAGCCCGGTTCAGTGTTGTAATCGGAGGAAATGAGGTTGCGTCGGGCAGTGCCGCTTTCAAACGCATGAGTGATGGTATTGTGACTGAAGCTTCCTTGACGGTTGCCGGTTTTGAGGCTGTTCTAGCGCAGGGGCGGGGAGATTTACATCAGTACTCCACTGCCCCCGTTTCGGAGCAGTAATGCAGTCCCGTGCTATCACCCCCTTAAAACGGGACGACGACCATCAATTTGATGCCACCTTGCGTCCGCGTGCTCTCGATGAATACATTGGTCAGGAAAAACTGAAAAGCAATCTGCGTCTGTTTATCGATGCTGCCCGGGGACGGGAGGAGGCTCTTGATCACGTCCTGTTGTATGGCCCACCCGGACTGGGTAAAACGACGCTCGCCAACATTATTGCCTGCGAGATGGGGGTCAACCTCAAGTCCACCTCCGGCCCGGTCATTGAACGCCCCGGCGACCTGGCTGCCATCCTGACCAACCTCGAAGCTCACGATGTCCTCTTTATCGATGAGATCCACCGCCTGTCACATGTGGTTGAAGAGATCCTCTATCCGGCCATGGAAGATTTTCAGCTCGATATCATCATTGGGCAGGGGCCGAGTGCTCGGTCGATCAAACTGGACCTGCCCCGTTTTACGCTGGTTGGTGCCACCACGCGGGCCGGTTTGCTCTCATCGCCGCTGCGTGACCGTTTTGGCGTCATCTCACGGCTTGAATTCTACACGGATGATGAGCTGGCTACGATCATCTGCCGCTCTTCGCGTATTCTCGGCATGGAGATAGACCCGCTCGGAGCATCCGAGCTGGCCCGCCGCAGTCGTGGCACCCCCCGAATCGCCAACCGCCTGCTGCGCCGGGTGCGCGATTACGCCCAGGTGCGGGCCGACGGGGTCATCACGCGCCAGGTTGTTCAGGATACACTGCTCCTGCTGGAAATCGACGAGATGGGCTTTGACCAGATGGATCGTATGATCCTGCTGACGATTATCGACAAGTTTGGTGGCGGTCCGGTCGGACTGGATACGATTGCAGCAGCCATCAGCGAAGAGAGTGATACTATTGAAGATGTCTACGAACCGTTTCTGATCCAGAACGGTTTCATCAACCGCACGCCGCGCGGCAGAGTCGCCACGCGGTCCGCCTACCTGCATTTTGGCCGAATCGCCCCGGAAGCGCCTCAGGCGAACCTGTTCTAACCGATGCAGCAATTCTTCGATTTTCCGGTCGTGCCTACCTTTAGTTTTGCCGGTTTTGTACCCTGCGAGGGAAACGCTGCCGCCCTGCGTTTCGCCGGACGGGTTGCCGATCCGAACGATTCTGAAAATCTGCTTTATCTGCATGGACCATCAGGTTCCGGCAAGACTCATCTGCTGAAAGCTGTCGCCGGACAACGTTTCCCGTATCTGTCGTTGCGCGGTGTCTCTGATCCGCAGGTGATTCTGTCCTTATTTACCTCTGCTGAAGGGCTGGTAGTCGATGACCTGCACGAGGTGCCGGATCAGCCCGATCTGCGGGGCGTTATCTGGCAGCTGTTCAATGATTTTCACAGCTCCGGACGAACAATTGCCATGGCTGGTCTGCACCCGCCACGCCAGTTGACCAATCTGGACGATCATCTGACGTCGCGCTTGCTGTGGGGTTTGGTGGCACATCTTGATGCTTCAGATGACGGCTCCCGGCGTATGATTCTTAAAAAAGTAGCCGATGACCGCCAGGTGCGCATAACAGACGATATTGTTGACTATATTCTGGCAACCACGAGTCGCGAGGTTGGCGCACTGATCGGCGCTTTTGAACAGCTCTACCGCTACTCGATGGCTGAAAAGCGACGTATTACCCTGCCGCTTGCTCGCGAGTTGCGTGAAGCAGTGCTGTCGGGACGTTGGTAACAGTCAGTGCGTGAAGCTCGGCACGACAGTGATAGTATCTTGATCTTTCTATGTTGGTCATATAAGATGACTAACCAATAAAGGTTAGAAGTACATAGGAGTACGTCATGGCACAATTCAATATCGCCGATGCCAAATCACATTTTTCAGAATTGGTTCAAAAAGCGTTGCTGGGTGAAGAGGTTGTCATTGCCCGCGACAACAAACCGCTCCTCAAGCTTGTCCCGCTGACACAAAACAAAAAAAAACGCACTCCCGGTTCCGCCAAAGGGAAAATCCTGTATATGGCTGCGGATTTTGACGAAACACCATCTGATTTCAACGAGTATCTCTGATGCGATTGTTACTGGATACGCATATCTTTCTCTGGTGGACGGATAACAATCCGGCACTTTCTTTACGGGCTCAGCACGCCATCAGCGACGAGTCAAGCGACTGTTTTCTTAGCATCGTCAGTTGCTGGGAACTAGCAATCAAGGCCAGTCTCGGCAAGCTGAACCTCTCACAGTCGGTTGAAAAGTTTATTGTTGAACAGGTGGCTGCGAACGGATTTGAACTGCTGCCGGTTGATTTTCGCCACGTTGCCGCAGTTGAAAGTCTGCCATTCCACCATCGTGATCCTTTTGATCGCTTGTTGATCACGCAGGCCCGCGCAGAAGATCTGGTTATGGTCACGGCTGATATTCAAATCTCTAATTACGATGTTTCTGTGCTTTGGTGATGCTAATTACTGACGCGACGAAAGAGGCTAACCGCGATGGTGCCCCGCCAATAGAGATTGTTGACGGTGATTTGCTCGTGACGATGTTTGAGGCGGTTCAATTAGGAGTAAAACCCAAGACGGTATATGTAAGTTGATCAAGCCTTTTTTGATCATTTTAGAAGCTGCTGAGTACCAGAGTAACGTTATGTGAATTCCGTGAAAGAAGTTGTTTCAAGCGTTAACGTGAGATTCTTTGTTTCGGAGAAGTTTTATGGAATTGAACTTTGAGTGGGATCCCAACAAAGCACGAAATAATTTTAAAAATCATGCAGTCTCTTTCAAAGAGGCGACGTCAGTTTTTGATGACGAGCAGGGTATTACCATTTTTGACCCGGATCATTCGGAATCAGAAGACAGGTTTATTGTTTTTGGTCGGAGTGCGATGGAACGCTATCTTCTTGTTGTACATACCGAAAGAAATGATGCCGTCAGGATAATCAGCGCACGAGAACTGACACGAATTGAGAGGAAAAAGTATGAAAAAGAAATCCTGCGAAGAAAAAGTTTGTGAACCACGAACAGAGTATGACCTTGAGACTCTTCTTCCTGGGGGTATTCAAGGTAAATATGTGGAACGCTATCGCAAAGGAACAAATCTGGTGTTACTAGAACCGGAAATTGCGAAGGCTTTTCCAACACAAGAATCCGTAAATCATGCATTACGTCTTGTTATGCAACTTTCCAGTATTGCGCAGCCTATAAAAAAGAAAACAACTTCTTCAGCTTCCATGAAACACTCCTCACTGGCAGGCTAAAAAGTAGCAGAGGTATAATAAATGCTCCAAATCGGAAACTACAATAAACTCACGGTAACGCGCATAACCGCTTCAGGAGCCGTTTTTAAATCAGATGAGGGTGACGTTCTGCTCCCCTTGCGTCTTGTCCCGGAGGGAACTGAGGCGGGGGCGGTTCTGGATGTTTTTGTCTATCTTGATTCTGAAGAACGCCTGACGGCCACTACTAAAAAGCCGCGTGCTGTTGTGGGTGATTTTGCTCTGCTGAAGGTCAAGGAGTCTACAACAGTCGGTTCATTCCTCGATTGGGGACTGGAAAAGGATCTGCTGCTGCCGTTTGGTGAGCAGCTTGAACCGGTCAGACGGGGTCAGCAGGTGCTGGTGCGGGTGTTTCTGCATAGCAGCGGGCGGATTGCTGCTTCGGCAAAGCTGGATAAATTTCTGAGTCCGGCTGACTTCACTCTGTTTGAGGGGGGCGAGGTCGAATTGATGGTGTATGCCTTTACGGACCTGGGAGTCAAAGTTGTGGTAAACGACAGCTTTAACGGTCTTCTGTATGCCAATGAACTGCCGCTCAAACCGACGTTGGGTGAGCGGCTGCGCGGTTATGTCAAAAAAATCAGGGAAGACGGCAAGATTGATGTGACCCTGCGTCGCGGGGGCGTTTTTGATGCGGCTGCTGATCAGGATTCCATTCTGGCGGCGTTGAAGGCCCAGGGTGGTTTTCTCCCTTTGACCGATAAAAGCCCGCCGGATTTGATCGCCAGAGTACTGCGCCTCAGCAAGAAGAGTTTTAAAAAAGCGGTCGGTGGGCTCTATAAAGAGGGGCTTATAACTATTCAACCGGATGGAATCCGTTTGCGGGAAATCCAAACGAAGGAAGGACAATGAAGTCTCGTCGTAGCGTTGTCATTGTCGTCGCTCTCTTGTGCATTGCCCTCTGTATCACCGGTTGTAAACGGGGAGAGTCCAAACCGGCTGTCGGACTGCAGGTGGTTACGACCCTGTTTCCACTCTACGATTTTGCCCGAACAATTGCCGGTGACAAGGCCCAGGTGACGATGCTGCTGCCGCCCGGTGTTGAGCCGCATACCTTTGAACCGAAACCGGACGATATGATCCGTATCAGTCGTGCCGGACTGTTCATCTATACCAATCGCTACATGGAACCATGGGCCGAAACGGTCCTCAAGGGGGTCGAGAGCCGCCAACTGCGGGTGGTTAATGCTGGTGAGCGCGTCACCTATCATGCGGCCTCCAATGGTGCCGATACTCACGCGCATGAAGAGAAGGGGGGCGACGGTCATGGTCACGGCTACGCCGGAATGGACCCGCATATCTGGCTCGATTTTGCCAACGCCGCCATCATGGTTGATACCATTGTAGAGGGCTTTGTGGCTGCCGATCCAGCCAATGGAAACCTGTATCGCAAAAATGCCGAGGGCTTGAAAGTGCGCCTGGCAGCACTTGACCAGCGCTACCGTGGTGGTCTGGCTTCCTGTGCAACCAGAAAGCTGCTGCATGGCGGGCATTATACCTTCGGGTATCTGGCTCGACGTTATGCGCTTGATTACCACGCACTGAGCGGAATTTCATCCGATTCGGAGCCATCAGCTGCTCGCATGACCGCCCTGATTCGCGAAATAAAATCATCAGGAACAACCTATCTGTTTGCCGAGGAACTGCTCTCGCCGCGCCTGACCGAGACCCTGGCCGGTGAGGCGAGAGTTCAGGTGCTGATGCTGCATGGCGCCCATAATCTGTCTCGCGATGACCAAGCGGCTGGAGTCTCGTTCTTTGATCTGATGGAACGCAATCTGGAACGCTTGCAGAAAGGTCTTCAATGTCGGGCGAAGTAATCGTTTCAACAGAGCAGCTGTCGTGCAGTTATCGCGAGGGGCTGGTGCTGGAGGATATTTCTTTTCAGGTCGAACGCGGCGATTATGTCGGCATCGTCGGGCCGAACGGCTCCGGTAAGAGTACCTTGGTCAAGGCGCTTCTGGGACTGGTGACGATAAGCAGCGGTCAGGCTACGCTGTTCGGCACGCCGCTGTCAGGTTTCCGCGACTGGCATAAAGTCGGCTATCTTCCGCAGAGTCTGCATCTGGTCAATCCGGTTTTTCCGGCGACCGTCCATGAAACGGTCGGTCTTGGACTGCTCTCCTGTAAAAAATTTCCCAAGCGACTGAATACATCAGATAAAAACAAAATAACACTAACGCTCGAAGAATTAGGTATTTCGGATCTACAGCTTAAACTGGTGGGTGAACTTTCCGGCGGTCAGTTGCAGCGGGTATTACTGGCGCGGGCCATCGTGAATGATCCTGAACTGCTGGTGCTGGACGAACCGACCGCCGCTCTCGATCCGGAAACCAGAGGGAAGTTTTATGCCATGATCGCGGATATCAACCGCACACGCGGAGTCACTGTCCTGCTGGTGACACACGACAGTGGAACCATCGGCGAACACGCCTCAAAGATGCTCTATCTCGATAAAAAATTGCTCTTTTACGGCAGTTTCAATGAATTCTGTTGCTCACCAGAGATGTCATCGCTGTTTGGCGATCACTCCCAACACCTGATGTGCCACCGACACTGACCATGAATCTTCTCGAAATACTCTCATACGGATTTATACAGCGCGCACTTCTGGCCGGTACATTGATTGCGCTGCTCTGCTCGGTGCTGGGGGTCTTTCTGGTACTGCGCCGCCTGTCACTGATCGGCGACGGACTGGCGCACGTTACCTTCGGCAGTACCGCCATTGCCCTGGCGCTCAAACTGTATTCGGCCATGTCACTACTGGTGTCGATGCCGATTGTTTTGTTGGCGTCACTCGGGATTTTGAAGCTGACCGAAAAAGGGCGCCTGAGTGGGGATGCCGCTATCGGTCTGGTCTCTGCGGTCGGAATTTCGGTCGGGATTGTTCTGGCCAGTGCCGGCGGGGGCTACAACGTTGATCTCTTGAGTTATCTGTTCGGCAATATTCTATCGATCAGTCGTGAAGAGGTCGTCATTGCGGCGCTGTTATGCGTGGGGGTGATCCTGCTGCTGACGCTCTACTACCACGAGCTGTTTGCTATTTCGTTCAGCGAAGAGCTGGCCATGGTGTCCGGTATCCGCACCTCGTTCATCAACTCGATCCTGGTGCTCTTGACAGCACTGTCGGTCGTGCTGGCGATGAAACTGGTTGGCATCATGCTGATTTCATCGATGCTGATTGTGCCGGCCGCCTCGGCACTGCAGCTGGCGCGCGGCTTCAAGGTCTGCATCGCATTGGCAGCACTACAGGGGTGCAGTTCGGTTATTATCGGCATTATTCTTTCAATCCTGTCGAATCTGCCTGCCAGCGCAACCATTGTTCTGGTAAATCTGCTGTTTTTTGCGGCAGCCTTTCTTGTACGACGAATAATCTATCCCAAAAACAGCAACTAAGGTTGTACGGGCAGCTCTATGCTCCCGACCAGTCGTGTAAAAAAATCGGGGATACCGGTTTCAAATGTCAGCCGTTTTCCGCTGACAGGGTGCGTAAACGAGATTGATCGGGCATGGAGAGCCAGTGTGCCATAGCTGTCGTTTCTGAGGCCATACTTTTTATCACCTACAACCGGGTGCCCCTTCTCCGACAGATGCACCCTGATCTGATGCTTGCGACCGGTCAGCAGGTGGATTTCCAGCAGGCTGAAGCCCCTGGTCTCTTTCACAACCGTATACTCGGTCTGAGACAGTTTTCCGGCTGACGGATCGCTGGTGGAGTAGACCGTCAGGGCGCTGTTTTCAGTAAGATAGCTGCTGATGGTGCCCTCTTTTGGCGAAAATGAACCATGGACAATTGTCAGATAGCGCTTGTCGGTATCCTGCCACTGCCCCTGCAGAACAATCTTGGCCGCTTCGCTCTTGGCAAAGATCAGGATCCCGGAGGTATCGCGGTCCAGGCGATGGACAATGTAAATCCGGTTTCTAGAACGGGGATCACCTTTGCGGACATATTCGTTCAGAATGCTGTGAGCTGTACGGGATTTATCCCGCTCGGTTCCCATCGTCAAAAGGCCGCACGGCTTATCAACCACGATGACATCCTTGTCTTCGTGCAGAATTGTTACCCCTTTGGGTTGATATTTTGTCGGTGTTCGTTTCTTAGTCTGCATGGTTCTTCCGAAAAAGCAGCGTGTTCATTGTGTTCAGAAGTAACGTGTCATCTAAATTTCAGACAAAGGAAGTTCATCTCCTGGAACTGGTTGTAGTTTCCTTATCGAATCAAGAATGTTCATTGCCTTTTCAGGACTAGCCCTTTCAGCACGTTCCCTGAAAAAAGCTTCTGTTTTCAAAGCAGATACTTTTTCAGCCAGTGCTAACACGATAAACTGATTAAGCGATACGTTGTCTTCACGTGCCAGTTCTTTTGCATAACCAGCAAGTGAATCGGGGATACGGAGGGCGTATTGACTCATACTATGTCTCCTGTCAATGTGATGCATTGAGCCGGTGTCACCAGTTTCAGAGAAAAACGGTCGGCGGCAGCAGCAAAATCTTTGGTGTTAAAGGTAACCAGTGCATCTGCACTGGCATTCAAGGCCGTTTCAAGAACCATCTCGTCATTCTGATCTTTCAGTTGAGGTCGCCAAAGATAATTCAGGTGAACGGGTGATACATGAGCAGCCAAGGTATCCAGCACAATGTCAATGTTTTCAGGTGAAATACCGTGACGCAACCTGATCTGTGGTCGTTTGAGAACGGCTTCATACTCCAGCCAGAGAGCCGGAGATGCCAACAATACAATTTTGTCCGACAAAGCGTGCCTTATGAGGAGATGAGACGCCCCATTCTGATTGCAAAAGGCAGTCACGAGCACATTGGTATCAAGGACAAGCTTTAATTTCATATTGCGGACAATATCATGGGTGCCGTTGACGCGCAAACTTTATGTTATTGGAGCATAATTTACCACAATGCAGGCAACATAAATAAATTGACCTCAATGGCGTGCTATAGTATTTAACACTATAAGGAAGAGGTATGAGTGCTATTTTTTGTTCCAGCAGAAAGAATCGAAAGACGGCTATATTCGCGAGATGGTTGTCTGGCGGCTTGGAAAACCGGTTCCCGGTTGTCGCCACCTGTTCAAATACCGTCTCTATTTTGGTTCGGATAACGGTGAATGCCTTGTTCGTTACGACAATGAACGCGGTAAGGGTGATCACAAACACATCAGGGGTTCAGAGTTTCCGTACAACTTCCGAACGTTGGAAACGACTTTTACCGACTTTCTTGCCGACATCGAAGCAATTTTGAATGAGGACAAAACGCCATGAGAGATTTAAGCATTGGAATAAAGAGCTGGGACGAATCCAACAAGGAAACCGCCGCAATTTTTCGACAGTTTGACAAGGGGATTTTTCCGACGCAACCAGTTGAGCGTATTTACTTCCACGATTTCAAAACCCTCTTGCGTTACATCACCCCCAAACGGCTTGTTCTCCTGGAAACGCTCCACACTGCGGGTGCTATGAGTGTGAATGCCCTGGCGAAGCTCTTGAAACGCAGCTATGCAAATGTCCATGAAGATGTAAAGACCCTTGAGCTGGTAGGTTTGATCGAACGCGACGAACTAAAGCGAGTGTGTGTGCCGTGGAATGAGATCGAAACGACGCTCAGATTGGCGGCATAACCTCTTTTGAAGAAAGAACGGATGCCTGATAAATTTTTCTTATTGATTTCTTTGCGTCTTCGCGACTTCGTGTGAGATGAATTGCCATTTATATAAGTAAGTTCCGTTTCCTATCCGCCACAAAAAAACTCCCCCACTAAAACAATTTTAAAATACGACACCACCTGTCACCTCATGGGAGATACTGACATCACACAAGAGATGTTGTGATCTTCTGCCTCTGGGCTGGAAAGGGAGGATGGTGATGATGTTCAGGGTGGTTCTTTCCGATGTGTAGTTCAGTGGATTGGGTAGATGCATAAAATAGAAAACGCTACATTCAACCAGAAGAATCCTTGCTACTAAATTGACTTTAATTTACAATCGCCTCGTTTTTCAGAGGGTTGACCGGGGAAGAGAAAGAAGAAAATCGTCTGAACCTCGATTTATAGGATTTTGAGATTCACTTGATTTTAAATCCTGAAAATCCTGGAAATCCCACGAATCCTGGTTCAGACAAAGGATGCCTGGGACTTGATTGTGGGTGACCGTGAAGGGCACAATTTATGCTTTTCCGGCCATCCCTCCGATTTGTCGTGTTGACCGGTTCACGCGCACATGCGCGGGGGGGCTGGTCATCCAGTAGTTAAATCAAAAAAGGAAATAATCATGAAATCCACATTGAAAAAGATTTTAATGGCGATAGCAACTTTAATCCCGGCGAGCATATTTTCTTTATTGGTATTTATTACAATGTTCACCTTTGATTCTTCATGTGCTTGCGTTCCGCCCATTGTCGAATTTGCTGAGTACATAGATGTTGCCCCTATTTATCTGAACCTAGAGACTGTGAGGGAAGGTTTTGTTAAAAAGTATCCAAAAGGTTCAACTGTGGCGATTAATAGATTGTCCGAATTGGGCGAGGATCGTGAAATTACCAAAGAAGATAATTACATTGAATTTGACATTTGGCTTGAATCGAATTTAGTTGCAAAAAGAGGATATCGTGTCTCATTTGTACTTAACTCAGACGGCAAAAGTAAAACTGTCGATGTGAAGCAAATATCCTCATGGTTTGGCCACAAATCAGTCGATAATAAATCAACTGAAAAAGTGGCATGTAAGTGACAAGCCGTCCTTCATATCTGACAATGACTCCGGAGAGAATGAAAAAAACAATCATCACCATTGTCGTTTTAGCGATTTTGGTAATAGTTATCGGGCTTTGCATACCTGAAGATTTAATCATCCCTGTTCGGGGCGCAACAAAAAGTGATTGGAACCCCAAAAGCTTCTGGTTCAGTCCGTGGGGCAAATCAGGAGTACACAAGGGAATCGACATCTTTGCCAAAGAAGGAACTCCGGTTATTGCTGCCAGCTCTGGAGTTGTTGTAAATGCAGGATTTACTCCGGGAGGCGGTAATGTTGTTTCAATTCTTGGCCCGAAATGGCGGATTCATTACTATGCACATCTGAAAACCATAAAAGTAAATGATGGCGAATTTGTGAGCCATGGAAGTGCGGTCGGAACTGTTGGTACTACAGGAAACGCAGTAGGAAAAGCACCCCATCTCCATTACGCAATCATCACCCAGATTCCATACTTGTGGCTTTTTAAGGCGGAAAAATATGGATTGGATAGAATGTTCTATCTTAACCCGCTTGAAAGGCTACCTCATTGAGTAATAAGTGCTGATGATCTAACCAGGAAGAAGCAGCGGCCTAAAACCGCCGCTGTTCTCCCAAGCCGTGTGCGCCCAGCATGGCGCGTGTCGCGCAAGCGACATCTGTTTGACTGTGGTGGTCAAGCAGTGACTTGGAGGTGCAAGTCCTCTATGGACCCTGATGGTGGGAACCATTAGCCGGACGGCAAGGGTGTCCGTC
>Ga0194037_1000263_pt1 | contig 41214 bp, 42 predicted proteins | sample JunL306m_MetaG_FD_148653 | JGI IMG/M metagenome (GOLD analysis project Ga0194037, IMG submission 148653) | Anoxic zone freshwater microbial communities from boreal shield lake in IISD Experimental Lakes Area, Ontario, Canada - Jun2016-L304-6m | ecosystem: Environmental > Aquatic > Freshwater >... | reverse complement strand
AATGGCAGGAGGATTACCATTCGATTCGCCCGCACAGTTCTTTAGGAAGACTGACACCGGAAGAATTTCAGGTTAAGCAAAAGGATTTTTACCAAGAAGAAGTGGTCTTATAAACGGGGGCACGTCCATGGCTCACGTTAAAAACTCTGGCTCTGCGCGTAAGAGAGTTTAGATTGGAACTTATAATTCATGGAGAACATTAGTAGCGAGATGAACTTCTATAACTGGCAAAACACTGTACTTGGGGAAGTGATTGCACTTCACTCAAATGAATATTTTGAATGTGGAGGTAGACTTTCAGTGTTTACGAAGGAAAGTAAAAATAATTTCATTGAGAACCTATACAGTCAAATCTCTACTATATTATTTTCAGATAATCAAATATACGCATTAAGGGCCCGATTAAGTGAGCATGTGATAGGTTATGCCGACTGTCAAGTCCTTTGCCTTAAGGAAACAGATAAAGCGGAATCATGCTACTCTGATTGCCCTTACATCTCTGGTCACCTATACAAATATCTTAACAGAGAATCCCATCACAAAAAAGATTTAAATAAACTATTTTTGGAAAATAATAATCTTTCTAACGAAGAACTACTATCATTCCTCAACACGAAATGTACTTTACTTTCATACTATATAAACGGTCTAAATCACATCAGATACGAACTAAAAGACAGAATAGCTGGAAAAGATTGGTTGCGACCATTTGTGAAATCGATGTTAATATGGAGTGAGTATTCTTATAGGGAATATATTGGGATTGAAACTTTATTGCCAGACATAGATGCACTCGCATATAGTACCTTCTTTAATTTAGTATGTAGTGGAAGCAGAGATCCTTTATCAGAGTGGCAAAGTCAATTTGAGGATTTGGCAATTTAAAACGATGTAATTCCAATTCTAAACCAAAAGTGATATTATATCCATAAAAGAAGTTAGGTATATAGCACGACCAGCAAGTGGTAAGGAGTTTTTGATGCAGGCATAAGAAGCATTAGCAAAAGCTTGAACCGTAAAAGAACTGCATCAGGCACAACCGGTGATCTTTCCGCTGGAATTGGTTTTTTACATGGATCAAGTGGCTTCAGCCCTTGGCATTTCAAGGAGTTGGGCTTGTCAATTAAGGATGCATTTTATACGACCCGGTGGTCTGCAGGCAGAAACAAAACCAAAGTTGCCTCACTCATCCATTCTGAAATCATTACCCAAAAAGCGTTTTGAAGATCGCTGAGACTCAGCGATACCGGTATATAAAAAAACGAGCTAAGTAACCTTTTGTGTTGGTAATTTTTGCCAGAACTTATTACTAAAAAATGATTTATGAGAATTTTTTTATCCGATTAAACAGGTCTTTCTTTAATCGTATCAAAAATACACCGCAAATCCCTTTTAAATAATGCTTTCCGGTAAGCGGCCCCAACACGAAAGGTTACTTAGCTCCTATTTCTGCAAATACCTGATCTTCATCTATGAAATTTCTGTCTGAACTGGCATTCTGGTTGCCTGCAGCATTATCTATATCAGCTTTCGCAATTCTCTCGTTCAAGAAGTCAATAGGTAAAGCTACCCTGGCAGGAACTTTTTTGATCTGGGTTATGGCTGCAGCAACAACATTTGTATGCTATGGAACTTTGCCCGCACTTTTTTCAGCCGCATTTTCTGGCAGTACAGGAATGCTCTTTGTGATTGCCTCACTCATCCATTCTGGTTTGACATCGTTACCCAAAAGGCGTTTTGAAGATCGCTGAAACACTGCGATGATATCGGTATAAAAAAACAAAAGGCGCCTTTTAGTGCGCCATTTGTTTTCAAGTCATGGTACCAAGAAGTCCAGCTTTCCTAAGAAAAATCGGGTACGGTTAAGCAAATCAGCCACGTTTATAAAACAAGAGGGATATACTAACAATTAACCCACTACACAGAGCACAAAAAAAGGCAATGTGAAGAACCAACCTATGGCACACAAATAGTTCAGAGAGGAGTTACATTTTCAGCCTGAAGACCTTTTGCACCCTGAGTGACTTCCATCAAAACTTTCTGGCCTTCAACAAGAGTCTTGCGTCCAGAGCCATTAATTGCACTGTGGTGCACAAAAACATCTTTTCCGCCTTTCTGCTCAATAAAGCCATAACCTTTTTCCTCGTTGAACCATTTTACAGTTCCTTCAACCTGATTACCCATATTTACCTCTTTTTATTTTTTGCCAGTGAAACGTGGCGTTACAATGAACAAACTTCTCCATGAAGTGCTCAAAAAACGATTTTTTTTTCGTTGAAATTAATTTACTTACTTTAAGCTAATTCAAAAAGAAAGTTGTGCACTTTACCCTGTTTTTTCAAGATAAATCCCAAAAAAATTCCTTGGTACCCTGCCGAAAAGCTCCTGTCGGCTGCAATAATTTAACAAAATCACAGTTTTTCAACTGCTTTCAGAACTTTTTTATCAACTGTTTATGGTATTCCCCAGAATTTGATTTTACGATCATCACTCCCACTTGCAATTATTTTGCCATCGGGTGAGATGTCCACAGACTGTACCTCAAGAGTATGCCCTCTGTAAGAGTGTAACTGTTTTCCCGCCTGTACATCCCAGAGTCTGACCGTTTCATCATTTGCCGCACTGGCAACCATCGTCCCTTGCGGATTGAAACAAACGCTACGTACACCATCTTCATGACCTTCAAGCACCTTGAGAATTTCTCCGGTTTCAGCTGAAACAATCTTGACTTTGGCATCACGACCGCAAAACGCAATCAGCTTGTCATCAGGGCTGAATACAACGGCGTGTGAAAGTGTATCGTTGGTTTTATAGTTAGCAATATTTTTACCGCTTGCAACATCCCATATTTTCAGGATCGGTTCTTCGCCACAACTTACAATTTTTTTACCATCATGGCTATAGGCAAGAGACTCAATGTAGGATTTATGACCTCTAAACAGTGAAAGTTCTTTTCCTGTTTCAACACTCCAAAGTCGGATGGTGGTATCACGTGAACAGCTCGCCAAAACCTTGCTGTCGGGACTGAATGCCACCATACGGACTGCTGTATCATGGCCTTTGCAAACATGAATGCATTGACCGGTCGCCGCATCCCATATTCTCACCGTGCTATCAGTGCTGCCGCTTGCAAGGCACCGGCCATCTCGGCTGTAATCAATGCATTCGACCCATGTTTCATGGCCTTTCATAGTGAAAAGCGATTTACCTGATTCAACGTCCCACAGAATAACAAACTCGTCGAAGCCTCCACTGACAAGCTTTTTACCGTCTGCACTGAACTTCACGCCCAGTACTCTATCAAGATGGCCTTCCAGTGTCTTTATCAGACGGGGGTCTTCTATAATCCCCGGACGTTTCAGTTCAACTTCCTTTTTTCCGAATATTTTCGATAAAAAACCCATAACAATACTTTTTTTGAATTGATACGCTTTTAACGTTTCCCCTTTTCTGGTCGAGGGATTATAATATTAAATTAGTCCGATAATTTAACAAAAATTAATCCCCTTACCCTAAATCTTCCTTTCGTCTGGGAAAATTATAGCTTCTCCCTTTCCATTGAGCTCCTTTTCCGAATTTTATAATACAGAAAGAGTTACAAGCTATGGCAAGCAGCGCAATCTGTGACAGCAAGTGAAGAAAAACAACAGAAAGTGGCTGGCTGAATACACGGGCAATAATAACCCTGCAAAGAAGAGCTATAACAATTTGAGTAAGCGGCAGCCAGAATAACAAAACACTGAACATCTCTTGAAACAAACCCTGAAAAAAAAACACATAAGGAACAATATAAAAAACAACAGTAAGCATCATGAGCACAAACAGACCGGGTGTACTGTAACCAAGACCGGCAAAAAGGTTTTTTGAAAATCCATCCCAAATGTCTTGGCGGGTACGATACATTCTGCAGCTGACCACATCGGAACCATTGAATACTATGACCCTGCCATTGGCTTTTTTCACAGACTTGCAAAGCCAGACATCCTCAACAATAGCCTCCTTGACTGCTGCATGACCATTGATCCGTTCATAAAAATCTCTGCGGAAAAGCATAAACTGCCCGATGGCAAAGCAAAAAGCGGGATTTTTGCTTGTCCGTACAAGCCGAAACGGCAAGTAACACATGGGAATAAAATAAACCAGCGGCACAACAAGCTGTTCCCAGAACGAGCAAAGTTCCTGGTGTGGTGTCACCGAAAGCATATCTGCATGCGAAGATTCTATAGCCGCGACCGACCTGCGGAGGGCATCAGAAGCGTGCATAGTATCGGCATCTGTAAACAGAAAAAGCTCACCTTTTGCCTGACGCCCAAGCTGAAAACAGGCCCATGCCTTTCCATGCCATCCATCTGGAAGCGGCTCTCCCGTCACTACCCTCAAACGCTGCTTTGATTCATCGACGAGCGTACGGAGTAACTCTGGAGTGGCATCGGTTGAACCATCATCAAGCACAAGAATCTCGAACGAACCGTAATCCTGTTTTAAAAGCGATCGAACGCAGCGTTCAATATTCAGTGCCTCGTTTCGAGCGGGTACCAGAATTGATACAAAAGGGGTTTTAAAGGCTGATTCTACAGGCATACTTGGCAAATCAACTATGTTTCTCAGCAAAATTGCTAAAAAAAACAGTAGTGAAAGCAATACCACTATCTGATAGATGAGTATCATAACAACACTAAAAAAGGCCGCCCTTTCGAGCAGCCAGCAGGTTCATAAATTACAAAAGGGGCCTTTCAGTCAATCAGTTTGTTAATATTGTATTCAAAAATGCCTTCGGCACCAGCTCTCTTCAGTTCTGGAATCAGCTTGCGTACAATTTTTTCGGTAACAATAACTTCCAATGCTACCCACTCCTGTTCGACAAGATGGGAAATAGTTGGCTGACGTAAAGCTGGAATAATGGCTATAATATGATCAAGTGCAGACTTTGGAGCATTCATTTTCAGTCCTACCTTGCCTTGAGCATTGATAGCACCCTGCAACATCAGGGCCATGCTCTCAATCTTTTCGCGTTTCCAGAGATCGTTCCATGAGTTTCTATTAGCGATCAGTTTTGTTGTAGATTCAAGAACAGTATCAACAATCCTTAGTTTATTAGCCCTGAGCGAAGAGCCGGTTTCGGTTACCTCGACAATGGCATCAGCAAGATCGGGGGGCTTGACTTCAGTTGCGCCCCAGCTAAACTCTACTGAAGCGTTGACCCCGTTTTTGGCAAGGTATTTCTTTGTGATATTGACTACTTCGGTAGCAATGTGCTTTCCTTCAAGGTCTTTAACAGATTTTACCGGAGAATTTTCAGGAACAGCAAGTACCCAGCGAACCGGCCTCATGGAAGCTTTGGAATAAACCAGATCAGCAACATCTATCACATCGGCATCAGTTTCGATAATCCAATCCCTACCAGTCAACCCGACATCAAAAGCACCTAATTCAACATAGTGAGCCATTTCCTGCGCCCTTATGAGTATAGCTTCAAGCTCATCATCATCTATAGAAGGAAAATAGGATCGGCTCTGAACAGAAAAATGAAATCCTGCATGAGCAAAAAGATCTATTGTTGAATCCTGAAGACTTCCTTTCGGCAAACCAAGTTTGAGCACATTGTTTGAATTACTCATAGCAGCAGCTTTCTTATAAAATTTAATATGATAATTCCTTTAATTGAAAAACACCATCCTTAAAAACGCCATACGGCGTAGCACCTTCAATCCATGTTCCGAGATTGACGTACCTTCTCTGACCACCAGCAAGCGCCGTTATACTCCGAACATGGTTATGGCCACATAAAAAGTAATCAAACTCCTTTTCAGCCGCCAGCGATTCGGCAAAATGCAATAAACGATCAGTTTCAAAAACACGATTGTCAGGCTTATGCTTGCGGCTCAATTGCGATAATCTTTTCATGAAGCCAATAGCCATATCCGGATGAAACCCGGACAGGAGAGTTAAATTGAAACGGCTCCTTATTAAACGGGCAAAGAGTTTGTAGCCTATATCCCCCTTTCCAAGACCGTCACCATGTGCAATAATGAATTTGTAACTATCAATCGGCAACTCATGCATACCATAAAGCGTTTTTACGCCGAGCTCATCGTCAAAATACCGCCCGAGGAAAAAATCATGGTTACCAGCAACATAAACCACCTCTATGTTGTGTTGCACAAGATCAGACAATAAACAAAATAATCGGGTAAATCCCTTTGGAATGACATGGCGAAACTCCATCCAGTAATCAAGAATATCTCCAAGCATATAAAGCGAACAACCATCTGCCTTAATGACAGCAAAAAGTCGTTCGAGGTTTAGAAGCTTGAGGTGCTCGCTTTTTTCGTCCTGCAGGCCAACATGAATATCACTGATAAAATATACCGCCCGTTTCACCCCGCTCTTCATACGTTCATCTTACATTTACAAAAAACGGGATGCTGCTATTACAGCAACAGGAATAGTAAGATTATCAACCTCTTTGGGGCTGATACCTTCCACAATTGTTGCAATAACTGCAATAGCAATAATTTTCCCTACAGAAAACGATCCGGGCACAATGAGTTGAACAAAGAAAAGTCCGGCGGCAATACTGCCAAGAAGAAAAGCAAGGCTCCCTTCAATACTTTTATCACTAAGTACCCGGTATTTCATCCTCCCGTATCGAGTACCAATCACCGGAGCCAGACCGTCACCCCAGCCGAGAATCGCCATAGCAAGAACCCCTGCCGGTTGTTTGTAATAAACGGTTCCGCAGATCATGGCCACAATTACAAAATAGAGCGTACCCTTAAGCAATTCACGTTTATCGTTGTTACGAGTCATGGTTTTCACCGTTTGGTCGTCATCTGCCGCAAAAAAGCCTTTCTGTATAAGCAATAAAGTCCAGAGAGCAAATACGGTAATGTTGAGATAACGAGACCAGTCACTGTCTATAAAAAGAGGGAGAAAAACTATAACAGAACCGGCACAGATATGAGTAATTTTACGGCTAATATCCCGCGCAAGACCATAATTAGTAACAAGATAGTCCATCAGAGGCGGTACACTAAAGACATAGAGAAAGGTCAGCAGGGTAATTAGTACATTATGCCATATAACCGTCTGAAAAATATCCATAGCACCATTACGTTTTAATTCTACTTTGCTTTTATCATTCTGTTAATATACTGTAAGTATGGTATCAGCATGTTACAAAGGGAATAATTACTAAAACTAAGATCAGATTACAATCTGAAACAGAAACAGGAAGACGTTTAATGATGTAAGAAGATCATTTTGCTTCCTCTGTACGATGTGGATACAATTTCAAGTAAAAACCTCACATGTATTTCAAACCAACCAACCCGGCAATAAGAAGATTGCTAACTAAAAACAAAATATTGTTTGCCACCTGAAAGCGGAGAAACGCGTTGTGTTCCTGTACATCGCTCTTTCCGATTGCATTACCAAATCCATCTTCTACAGCACTGTTCAGAAATGAGATACCACCTTTCGGGTCACGCAAAAGTTGAATCTGAAGAACAAAATTGAGAACAAGACTAATCAAAACAAACGCTGTAGGAATCAGAAATCCCCAGGTAAAAGAAAGGTATGCCAATACCCCGAATACAAGATCAATGATCACAAAAGAAACAAAAAAAGTTTTGCGGGCGCCAATCATGACCGTCATAGACTTCAGACCACCATCCTTATCACCTTTCGCTGACTTAAAGTCATTAAGTATGATCAATGCCACCGCCATCGAAAAGTTCAAACTGGCCAGCCATATAGCCTCAGGGCGTATGTCGCCAAACAAAGCATTGGCAGATAAAAAGGAAACAAAACCATAAGAAAAACCAACTGCTGGTGCTGAGGTAATAATATTCTTTTTAAGCTTGAGAGGGGGTGCAGAATAAATGTAAGCGACAAAAAGAGCTGACAGAATTGAAGCGAGAATAACAGTTCCACGAATACCACCAATATGCAGAAAAAGAAACACTCCTATACCAATGGCAAGCAGAAGAACAATAATACTATTCCATAAACCCTCTTTTTCGGTCAGTCGACCCGAAGGTATCGGACGGGTAGGTTCATTGACCCTGTCAAGCTCAAGGTCAAAACAGTCGTTGACTGACTGACTAAAACCAGTACCCAGAGGACCAAACATAAGAAAAACAGCAAAAAGAAGCAGATAATCATGAACAGTAGGCCTCATGGCTCCTGAAGACATTACTCCTGCGGCAAGGCAAGGGAAAACACTCAACCAGGTTACTGGGTCAAGCAATTCAAGATGTGCTCTTACTTTATCAATAAACCCAAATCTTGCGGGAACTGGCATACTCAACTTATCTCCAAAAGCTCTTAAAAGGGCTTATTGTTAAATGATATTTTTTTATAAGAAATGTAATCTACAAATACAACTCAAGATAAAAAAACTATATGCGAACAACACCGCAACTACTCCGTTTACCCCAACGCTAAACTTCCGTTTACAGATCTGCCAATAAGGGTTGCTGATGTAGCGGCTGTAATAAGTACGTTCAGAAAATCACCCGGATGATAGCCTTCACGTTCAAAAACCACAGTCCTGTTTGTATCCGTACGCCCCATAAGCTGCTGCACAGAACGCCTGCTTTCAGATTCAGCAAGAACCTCAACAACCGAACCAATCGACTGCTGAAAAAGCTCACATGAGATACTGTTTTGTACATCAATAATCTCCTGTAACCTCCGTTTTTTGACTTCTTCAGCAACATCGTCCTCAAGGGTCCGTGACGCAAGAGTTCCCGGCCGAGTTGAGTAAAAAAACATGTAAGCAGAATCAAACCGGAGATCAGAAAGGAGCTCCAATGTTAAATGGTGATCTTCCTCGCGTTCTCCGCAAAATCCGGCAATAATATCGGTTGAAATTGATACTCCAGGAATAATCGAACGTATGAGCGCTATTTTTTCCCGATACTCGTCAATAGTATGCCCTCGATTCATTAGGGCAAGTACTCTCGACGAACCGGATTGAACAGGCAAATGTATATGATTGCAAATATTAGGATGATTTGCTATGGTATGCACAAGTGCTTCAGAAAAATCTTTCGGATGGGAAGTAGTAAAACGTACCCTCATTTGAGGCGCTTCCCTGCTGACAACATTGAGCAGTCCCGCAAAATCCAAACCATCTTCAGGAGCGCAGTATGAATTAACATTCTGCCCGATCAGGGTAATCTCCCTGTATCCTGAAGCTGCAAGCAGCCGAACTTCTTCAAGTATCGAACTAACGGCATGACTGCGTTCACGACCTCTCGTAAACGGAACAACACAATAGGCACACATGTTATTGCACCCCCGCATGACCGGCACATAGGCACTTATCGCTCCCTTTCTGACAGGGTCAATCCCGTCATACATTTCCGCCGGATTAAATTCCAGAGACGCGTCCCTTTGTCCGGAACGTGCACTCTCTATCAGAAACGGAATAGTGCGGTAAGCATCTGTACCGACAAGGAAATCAACAACTGGAGCACTTGAAAACAGCTGTTCTCTATAGAACTGAGGTATACAACCTGCAACTCCAAGAATCAGGCCTTTTTGTCTTTTTTTCAGGCCTTTAACATGCTGAAAATAATGCTTGATTCGTTCAACAGCATTTTCTCTGACTGCACAGGTATTAAGCAGAATAATCCCCGCTTTCTCCTCACTCTCTGCGGGCACGTATCCATCATGCTGCAGCAGAGCGGTTATGATCTCGGAATCAGCCTGATTCATCTGACATCCAAAAGTGTGGATATAGAACGTGTTATTCCATTCAGTGCTCATGATGGATGAGACGTTTCCAGTATAAAGTTTTTTTCATTTTAAAAATTAAACCAATAAGCATGCGTGTCGTGAAGAAGCCCTTTACCCTTTGAAAACTAACTTGTTAGCCATATAAACAGAAAAAATTCCGGTAAGCGAAAGCTGAAAAAGGGGAAACAGCCCAATTCCGAACACAAGGGGCATTCCTGCTAAATAATGCCAGAGATGCAAAGGAAAAACACTGATATACTCAACAGCATAGGCAGTAAAAAAGCCAATAAGAAAAAAAATTGAGCTATTTCGAGTTGTGGTCTCCCAGAACCATTTGCAAGTCACAATAGCTGTAAAAGCATAAAGAATAATTATTCCAAAAGTATCCATGGCCGCCATGAACAGCATCATCGGCACATAGTCGATAGCGGCCATAGCCGGATGCTCTACATAAAGCAGCCCTTGCACCGATTCCCAGCAAAAATTGATCAAAAATGACATTATGGAAAGAACGGCAAAAAACAACATTGCTTTTTTCCATTCTCTCCTCATAAAACTGCTGCACAAGAAAAACTCCCCATGCCATTAGTTTTTATAGCACTTTTAGTCAACACAGAAAAAAACACGCCAACTTCTTCTCATTATTATTAACATCAAACGCCAAAGTGGATATGTTTGAATTTTTCAACAAGTGCTTCAGCTTCATCTTTACATTGCCCACATACCGTACCAAGCTTGGTACGTTCCTGCAACTCAAAATAAGTGCGTGCCCCTTCCAGCACAGCATCTTCAATATCATGATCAGTAATATTCATACACTGGCAAATCACCTTGGCCTGCTCCTGCTTTACCTTGTCAGCCATGCCATTGCGGGTATAGTAATTATTGATTGCCGCCCGTAATGCCTTATCACCAAGTACGGAGCAATGAATTTTGTGATCGGGCAGACCACCAAGTTCCTGAGCAACATCCTTGGGAGAAATATAAAAGGCCTGATCAAGTGTCTTGCCCTTAACCATTTCAGAAAGAACCGAAGTGCTGGCAATAGCACTAGCACAACCGTAAGTTTTCCACTGACAATCAGTAATTATCTCTTTTTCTTTATCCACTTTTATAACTACCATCATCTGATCCCCGCACTGCAGATTACCTTCCATCCCGACTCCATCAAAATCATCGGTATTCTCACCCTGCAGAATATTTTTGGGGTTCATGAAGTGTTCCTTCAATTTTTCGCTATATGCCCACTCACCTGCTTGCAGCATGCACTCCTCCTTTTTTTGATGCCAAATATGCCGTTGACATGTTCCTGACTCGTTGAATTGTTTGCGGTAAAACTTCAAGCAGATAATCCACCTCCTGCATGGTACTTCCTCGCCCAAGACTTATCCTGATCGAACCGTGTGCACGTTCAGCATCCACTCCGGTCGCAAGAAGTACATGGGAAGGATCAAGAGAACCTGACGCACATGCAGATCCGGTTGACACTGAAATGCCTGCAAGGTCCAGATAAAGCAAAACCGCTTCACCTTCTACTCCTGAAAAAGATACGTTCAGGGTGCCAGCAAGAGCATCTTCCGGATGACCGTTAAAATAGATATCATCAATCCGGGCTTCAATTCCCTTTTTCAGCGCATGTTTCAAACCAAGCAACCGCATTTCCTCTCCAGGCATTTCAATTGCTCTGATTTCAACAGCCTTTCCCAGTCCGATAATACCGAGGGTGTTTTCTGTTCCTGCCCGCCTGCCTCGCTCCTGATGACCTCCTCTGATCAATGGGCAATAGGGAATACCTTTTTTTACAAAAAGAGCCCCGACTCCTTTTGGTCCATAAATTTTATGAGCTGAAATGGTCAAAAAATCAACCCCGAGTTTCCGTACATCAACAGGCACCTTACCAACTGCCTGTACAGCATCCGTATGCATATAAGCTCCACTTGCGTGCACCATTCTGGCAATGGTTTCAATATCCTGCAGAGTGCCGATCTCATTGTTTGCCATCATAACAGAAACCAAGCCTATCTCATCACCAAGCATACCTTCAAGCTGGTCGAGATCAACTTTACCATACCGGTCCACATCAAGATATTTTACCTTTACACCACGATGTGCAAGACATTCAGATGTCTCAAGCACGCAGGGATGCTCGATTTTTGTTGTTATAATCGTGCTGCGCATCTTGGAACCGGCAATACACTGGCTTGTACCACAAACAAAAAGCGAAAGCACGGTATTGTTGGCTTCTGAACCGCTACCGACAAAAATAATTTCCTCATCATCAGCACCGATGAAATCAGCTAATTTCCGTCGGGATGCCTCAACATTTGCACGAGCTTCACGCCCATACGAATGCATACTGGAAGGATTGCCAAATATCTCCATCGCCGCAATCATTTCCTCTTTCACCTCTGGATGAAGCGGAGTTGTGGCATTGTGATCAAAATAAACGTTCATATCTGCCATAATACGTCAATATTCACAATTACGGCTTTGGCCGTGGTTGATTGTTTTAATGATAACGAATATACTTTCTTTATTTACAACTCTGAACATAATCCCATTACAAGAAATATAAAGACAAACCGAAAAAAAGTCTGATCGTTCATTTTTCTCACAGGTATCAACGGTTATAGGTTTTTCGATATACCCTTGATAGTAAACGCTTCCAGACGCCTTGTAAACTCAACACAATGACACAATCAATAATTCAAACGAATAGCTTATATTTGGTACAAAATTGCTCTGCTTGAAAAGTTTGCAGCGCTTCACTGAACCGGTTTGTACTTTTTTGTACGGCCATTACTAATACTTCATCATTATAACCTGAGGAGAAACTACTATGTTTGGATTGGGTGGACAAGAACTTCTACTTATTTTACTTGTCATCCTGTTGTTTTTCGGACCGCAAAAACTACCTGAACTGATGAGGGGGCTCGGGAAAGGAATGAAAGAATTTAAAAAAGCGCAGGAAGATCTTGAGAATGAATTCAATAACGCCATAGAGGCTCCAACACCAAAAAATAAAACTATTGAAACTGCAGACGCAAAAAATGATCATGAGGTCTCAGCCAGTAAAAAGCCGTAAACAGCACATCACTTTGTTGAACCAGTGTCGTGAATGGTTATAACTTAAAGCTATTCTTTAGCCTTTTGAGCCGAAGCTCAAGCAGCTTTGAAACTTCTGTTACATTTGAATGAACAATGAACTGACAGAACACGACACTAATCAGCAAAACAGCCTCTATTATAGTCGTCCAATAACTTTGGAATTATTTACGAACAAGTTTTAATCGAGGGTGAACCCGATTTTAACAGTAACCTGCCAGTAGGCAACCTTCTGTTCAGAAACATGGCAACGGGTTTCCACAACCTCAACCCAACGGATGTTTCTGATTGTTTCTGCTGCTTTGGCAACGGCATTGCTTACTGCTTCCTCAATGCTTGTTTTTGAAGAACCGACAATTTCAATTTTTTTATAGATGTTGTCGCTCATGGCATGTAATATGTTTCTTTTTTGAAAAAAAATCTCTTCCTGTTTATACCGTATAGACGTCCGGTTAAGGCTGATATTAGCAAATCAGGCGAAATTCGCAAAACTACACAGTGTAGATTGTTTGCACTTACAATTTTTTCTTTAGAGCATGCTCTCCTATATCTATACTCGGCAAAGATTTATAGAAACCACTGCACTCCCCTCTGGTTGTTGATGGTTTAAATACATTGAATACTGTCCGAAACATTTCGAAAAAATCAGCTAATGTTTCGGACAGTAAAACTCCAAGTTACAATCCTAATGAGTGTAACAGGATCGGTATAGCGCAAAGTGCAATGGCGATATTTGTGGCTCCACAAATTTTTGTAATGACCTTGTTTTGGGTGTACCATGCAAATGGCAATAAGATGGTCAGTAAACCAATAAGAAGCAGCACTGTTCCTAAAGGCCATATTTTTCCAAGAAGTATGGCTTTGTAGCTGAAAACTGCTGTCATACAAAAGATGCCGAAAAAGAAGTGAGCATAGACCTTTTTATCACCAGGATTGTAGAAATGCATAGCTACAACAATCCAGAAAAGCCCGTAGGTTGCAAAGATAGTTCCTAAATAGATTCTTAATTCGGGAAGCATCCCCACATCGAAAAGGTAAAAACAAAGAGCTGTAAAAATCTGGGCAGCTGCACCGAAGCAGAGTGCAATATTACTGAGATTTCTTCCAAGTTTTTCATGATCGGTCTCTCTATCCAGCCCAATCCCCAACTGTTCAAGGCCAAAAACCCAAACAGTGATGATAAGCCCGAACACTCCGATAGTCTCCGGATTTACTACATTAGTCAAAATAACTCCTTTCTGTTTGTTATTGATAAAATTTGACACGCCTTAGATAACCTATTTGATAGGAGAAATTTACTGGTATAAATTTTAAAATGGAAAGTATTTTTCTCTTTCTGCTTGCGATATCTTGTCAATCCTGAAATAAAAATGGTGCTAATTTTAATACCTTTGAACTGTAATAAAAAAACTACATGAAGATACACTGCCACAATGACGTTACCGGTTGACGCTTCCGTTACAAACAAAATTGGCGATTCCCCTGAATCTCAAAAGCAACGCAGTGTTTCTCAAAATCTGCTGTCGGCCTTTCCTGCATTTGAGAGTACAAATTTCCGACGGTATTTTCCGGGACAGGTAATATCCATGATTGGTACCTGGATACAGATGGTTGCACAAGGGTGGCTCGTGCTTGAAATAACCGGTTCAGCGTTTGACGTGGGGCTTGTAGCTGCGGCATCAACCTTACCAACACTGTTTCTCTCCCTTTTCGGTGGAGTGCTGGTTGACCGGTACCCACGACGGACCATTCTCTTCTGGACGCAATCATCGGCAATGGTGCTTGCTTTTGTCCTCGGTTTTTTTGCGCTGACTGGTACAGTAACAATAAATATTATTCTGTTTCTTTCTTTTCTTCTCGGATGTGTGAATGCTCTTAATGTGCCCGCATTGCAAGCTTTTCTCAGTGAAATTGTGGAGCACAAGCAACTGCCTTCGGCCATTGCAATGAATTCGGCAATTTATAATGCTTCACGGATTATCGGCCCTGCCATTGCCGGATTTCTTATTTCATCAACCGGTACAGGTGTTGCATTTCTGGTAAACGGGGTCAGTTTTCTTGCAGTTATTCTCTCTCTGCTTTTAATGAAATCCCTACCGAAAAAGAGCGGCATGGAAACAGCCGAGCATCCTCTGCAGGCGATTCGAAGCGGGCTGACATATGCATGGGAGCACCCGGTAATAAGATCAAGTATCTTGTTTATTGCTGTGATCGCTATTTTTGCTTGGTCCTATATTACTATGTTTCCGGTCATTGCAAAAAAGACGTTCAACATGAATGCTTCGGGTCTGGGTTCACTGTACGGTATCTCGGGTCTTGGCTCTGTCATAGGTACGATACTGGTTTCCGTATACTCAAATAAAATTGACCGTCTTGTATTTATTGCTGGCGGAACCATTCTTTTCGCTTTAGCTCTTATCGGGTTTACCTATACAATGTTACTCCCATTGGCACTGTTTTTTCTTTTTCTTGCTGGTTTCGGTCTCGTTGCGGCAGTTTCAACTCTCAGTGCTACAATCCAGAGCACGGTTGACGATCGTTACCGAGGCCGGGTAATGAGCCTCTACATGATGATCTTTATGGGATTCATGCCCATCGGCAACCTTGAAATCGGCTTCCTCTCGGAACATTTCGGCACAGGGATTGCCATTCGCCTGGGATGTCTGGTAACAATTCTTGCTGCAGTTGTGCTTGTGATCTTCAGCCGGACAATCCGCAAGGCCTACAGCAGTTACACCGCATCGTAAAAAGTACAAGTAGGCGATTACCAATGAACCAGACCGGATTGGCTATAATAATCCATGTCTCTGCGATAGAGGAATTAAAGACAACCTTTCAAAGTTGAGGCATGCCATTTGCTGAGTTTAATCGATAGCAAATGAATTATTTCGCGTACACATTAAAAAGCACTCGTCCTCAGTGCGCCCCCGAGAGATCTGCTTTTTCCTCTTTTTTTATCTTGATGAAGAAAAGCAGTGGCAAGGCTATTGCAAAAAGGAGTGCCACAAGCATGAAGGCGTCCATGTAAGCAAGATGGTGGCTTTGAACGGTTACTATACCTTCAAGCGAATTTAATGCGGCCTTCTCTGCGCCGGAGGGCGAAAGTCCGCTTTTCATGGTAGCTGTCTGCTTTATAACTTCAAGCCTTGCAACGGCAGCCGGATCGTAAAACGAGAGATGGCTGAGCAGTTCTACTCTGTGTTCCCCTACCCGTTTGACAATATAGGTGTTGATCAGCGCTATGCCGAATGAGCCTCCAAGCTGGCGCACCATGTTATTGAGCCCTGTTGCCTGGCCGATATCTCTGCCATGCAGCCCCGATACAGCAAGCATGGTGACAGGAATGAAAATGAAACCCAGAGCAAAACCTCGCAAAAGCAGTATCCAGAAGAAGTTTTCGGCGCCCGATTGCATGGTTTGCTGACCAAGCATCCAGCAGAAGGCGATGAATGCCGCCATGCCTATGGCCATCAGCTTTTTGGGTGAAACGCCTTTCTGCATGGCGATGCCAAGCGGCATGGAAATGATACCGGTTACCATAGCACTTGGGAAAAGCACCAACCCTGTCAGTACTGCGGTAAAGCCGAGCAGACGCTGTACAAAGACGGGAAAGACAAAAAGCGATCCGTAAAGACCGAACCCCACAACAAAGGTGAGTACCGCTGCTATAGGCAGGTTGTGGCTGCGGGCAAGTACGCGCAGGTCAACAGCTGGTTCTTCGGTGTGCAGCTCCCACCAGACAAAGGCAGCAAGAGATACCAAGGCAATAATGGTGAACCAGGTAATATAGGGTGTTTCAAACCAGTCTTTTGATTCTCCCCGTTCAAGAATGAATTGCAGTGACCCGATGCCGACCGCCAGCAGTCCTATACCGGTCCAGTCAATTTTTGAAACTGAGTGCCGTACCTTAGGCTCCTTAAGGAAAGAAAAGGATGACCATGCCGCCAGTATCCCGATTGGAATGTTAACGAAAAAGCACCACTCCCAAGAGAAGTAGTCCACAAGAAATCCTCCGAGAAGGGGTCCTATAGTTGGGCCAAGCACAAGACCCATGGAAAAGATACCGGTTGCCTTGCCTCGTTCTTCTGGCCGGTAGGTTTCGTAAAGAATGGCTTGGGATGTTGGCAGGAGCGCTCCGCCACCGATGCCCTGCAGAAATCGGAAGAAAACCAGTGTCCAGATGTCGGTAGAGAGCCCGCAAAGCAGCGATGCAACGGTAAAAAGCAGAATTGAACCTATGTAATAGTTGCGGCGTCCTAACAGATTTCCGAGAAAGCCGGAAAGAGGAATGACTATCACGTTGGCAATGGCATAGCTGGTGACTACCCATGCCACATCCTCAATACTTGCTCCAAGGTTTCCGCTTATCTGTGTAATGGCCACATTCACAATAGTGGTATCTATCAGCTCAAGCATGGCCGAAACAATGACCGTCAGGGTAATGATGAGCTTTCGAACCCCGGTTTCGTAGTGATGAGCGGGATTCGGCAGCATTGCTGCTACTGTGGTGCCATTTTGTTGTTGGGGCTGGGCCATGCGTTATATGGTTTCCTGTTCAATATGTATTCTTGCCTTGCTCCTCTGGAGCTGAAGAAAAACTCTTATTTTACCTTTACTTCGACAACGACGTTCATACCTGCAGCCAGCGGATACCTGTTGTCCAGCTTTTCAGTAAAGATGATTTTCACCGGTACACGCTGCGTTACTTTTACAAAGTTTCCACTGGCATTGTCGGGCGGAAGCAGTGCAAATTTCGCACCGGTGCCGGATGAGAGAGACTCAACCTTTCCCTTGAACTCTTTGCCGGGATAGGCATCAACCTTGATAATGACCGGCAGTCCGGGCGCTATTTTATCAAGCTGTGTCTCTTTGAAATTTGCGAGAACAGTAAGTTCCTGACTTCCTACAAGTGCTATAAGCTGCTGACCTGGGGCAACGTACTGCCCGGGCAGTACATTTTTTTTCGAAACCTGACCAGATGCAGGTGCGGTAATGGTTGTGTACGACAACTGCAGTTCTGCTTCGCGCAGCTCGGCTTCGCGTTTTTTAACTTCAGCTTTTTTCAAGGGCACCTGGGCAAGCGCAGCCTGATACTGATTCGTAGCAGCTGCATATTGCGCAGAGGCAGCTTGTGCGCCGGCTTTGAATCCATCAAATTCAGCCTGTGAAATCACATCCTGCTTGCGCAGATTTTCGTTACGGCACAGGTCAGCCTGTAACTTTCTGCTTGTTGCTTCTGCTGCATTTGCTCCCTCTCTGGCTGCATTTGCCTGGTTGCTTGAAGCCTCTACTGCAGCCTGTGCACTCAGTAACTCGGCTGCGGCAATGTTACGGCGCACCTCGTAATCGGTTGGATCAAGCCGGATCAGCACGTCACCCTTGTTGACCACTTGATTGGTCTTTACCAGCACATCAGCTATGGAACCCGGAACCCGCGAAATGACAGGGTAAATATCTCCATCTATCTGAGCGTTATCGGTTTCAACATAAAGAAACGAATGGTAGAGCCTGCTGCCTCCCCAAATCAGGGCAAGAGCAAGAAGAATACTCATAATCACAATACGTATCGGGTTAGGCTTTTTGGCCTGCTCTTTTCCGGAGGGGTTGTTTTCAGTCATTGTTTTCGATTCAGGTTGTTCCATGTTTTTATTTATTGTTGTCAGGTATTTTCATTACCACCACAGGGCAGTGAGCATTGCGCATAACCGATTCCGCAGTACTTCCAACAAGAAGCCGACCAATGGCTTTAGTGCCGTGTGAGCCTATCAGAATCATATCCGCCTCATGTTCTGCAGCATAATTAAGAATGCAGATTGCGGGTTCACCATACAGAATTGCAAAACGGCTTTTTACCCTGTATTTCTGAAGGATATCGCTGTAGCGCGAAAACTCAGACAAGTGAATACCGTGCAGCCCCTTGTTTTTCTCCCCTTCCGACGCAACATGAAGCACAATCAGTTCCATATTTGTACCGTGCATTTCGGCGGCATAGTGAATAACGGCATCCGAAACTATCGAAAAATCTACAGCACAGATGATTTTTTTTAGTGATATGGCCATATTACCAAAAGATCTCCCCGGTTACTCGTTTCAGGGTATAACCGTTCATTACATACTCATAAGTTGCCTGCAGTTTTGCAAGTTCCGCCTGTGAAAGCGAAGCTTCGGTATCAAGGAGATCCAGAGTTGTGGCCATACCGTTGACGTAACGCGCTCGGGCATGTTCAGCTGCAAGCTCTGCCTGTTTTACCTGAGCTTCGCTTGTTACTATTTTTTTGGAAGAGGTCTGAAGCGCATCAAGCGTCGCCTCTACATCCGTTTTTGCCTGCTGTTCAGTATCGAGACGGCGCTGTGTGGCTGCGTGCATCAAAGCGGTAGCCTCCTGCCGTTCTGCACTGTTTCGGAATCCGGTGAAAAGCGGGATTTCAAGATGTACTCCACCAGCAAAATTTTTACGCATTTCATTCATATCGGGCTGGAAGCCGTTCGTAGTACCGTAAGAAATACTTCCCGTAACGACTGGCATTCCTGCCTTCATGGCAAGGGAACGCTGTTTTTTAGCAGCATTTTCACCCTCTCTTGAAAGCTTCAACTCCAGTCGTTCCTGCACTGCCTGCGCAACCAGTTCGGACTCTTTGGAAACTTCTGGTGTAACGACAAACGATCCCTGAAGCTTCACCAAAGAATTGTCTGCCAGACCAGTAAGACGGCACAGTGTCAGTTCGTTACGGCGTAATACATGCTTCAAGTCAAGCGCCCTGCTGCGTGCTGCCGCAATACGTACTTCAGTAGAAAGAAGATCAAACTGGGTCGCAGCTCCAGCCTGGTACCGTTTTTTTGCATAGTCGAGCGCCTTATTGAGAGCCTCAATCTCCTTTTCTTCCACTCTGATGCTTTCGCGCAGAAAGAGAATACCGTAAAAAAGCTGAACGGTCTGCCAGGACAGTTCCCGCCGGGAAATTTCGAGTGAGTACTCTGCTGATTTTTTCCCGCTCAGTGCAACATCAACACTGTTTCCCCGTTTTCCGAAATCCAAGATGGTGGACCGCGCGGTCACTTTGGCATCGTAATTGTTGTTGGGCATGAATTTAAAGGGTGTGCCGGTAAAATTCACTTCCGAAACCGGATCAAGATAGGTGTACCCGGCGTTGGCAGAGATTTGCGGAAACCATGCACTTCTGCTCTTCGTAACTCGCGCATCTGCAGCGGTAATCTCTTCAGCTGCAGCTTTTAAAAAAGGACTATTATCTCGGACAAGCTGGATGCTCTTTTCAAGAGTGAGTGGTTCCTCAGCAGAGTTTTCTGCAACTGCAGCGTGTAATGGCAATGAAAGTATGAGTGCCGTAGCTACGATACCGGCAGTTCTTGTCAGTCTGCTCTTCATAATGGTACAGTGATGTTTACCCCTTATTCTTTCTACTTATTATAATCATATCAATTTGTGTGCCAATCTCAACAGAAACAGTTAAGCGATTTTAAATTATACACTTATACAAAAAGCACGATTTTCTTGCCATACGTATAATTCTTAAAAAATAAGAATATTCCGTATATTGCCTTCCTGAATTTCAGGAAAAACAACAATACAGTTACTATGAGTACCGTTCATGAAGCGCACATGCTTATGCAGTATATAAGCAACGCTGTCGGTTCAATCCGAGATCCGCAGGAGCTTTTCCGTACCGTTACCGACAAGCTTCGCCTTGTTTTTGAGTTTGATTCCGCTGTGATTATAACGCTCGACAAAGAAAGACGATACAGCAATGTTTTTTTTGAGATGCTGCGCTTTCAGCTTCCGGAGAGCATTGAACGCAAAAAAAGGCCGATTGCCGGTTCATGGATTGAAGAACATCTTGGTGACCTATCCGTATCGGTTTTAACGATCGCTGAAGTTCTTGAACGGTACTCAACGGATTTCCCCTTACCACAGGTACTTTACGATCTCGGTATGCGGCAGGTGGTACTCTCCCCGTTACGGACAGGCGGAAAAGTCATCGGGTTTCTCTGTTTTGTATCAAAAGATGAAAAAAAGTGGCTGGAAAATGAAAAAGAGCTGCTCGCAACGCTCTCATCTCCTATTGCCGTTGCCGTCAGTAACGCGCTTGCCTATGAAGAACTTCGGCAGCGTGAAGCACAGACGGCCATGCAGCTTGCCATCAACAATGCTCTGCTTACAATCAAAGACCGCAACAGAATGCTGCTTGCAGTCTGCGAGCAGATAGACAAACTGCTACCCTGTACCTTTCTTGCCATCCGCGTTATGGGAGAGGATGGCAGCTTTCGTGTTTACGACAACTTCCTGCGCGAAAGCAACATCGGATTTGTAAAGGTTTCTACAAACGAGCTGTTTGAGGTTATTGATGTTAAGGAAATAGCTAGGGAAAATTTTTCCCTGATTACCAATTCTGGCTGTTATAGCGGTGAAGCCTTTCTCCAGCTATGCTTGACCTCGCGTATTCTTACACATGTCCGCGAAAAATTTGGTGTTTGTTCCCTTCTCACTATTCCGCTCTGGAATATGCCGGGAAGTCGCGCCGGAGTGATTATTTCCGATACCTCCCGCTCTTTTGATGAACAAGACCAGGCTACGCTACAACTTATTGTTCCTCAGCTCTCCCTTGCTTTGCAGAATTATCTTGCATTTGAAGAGATTGATCAACTGCGTTTAAAGCTTGAGGGGGAAAGAACCTGCCTTATTGATGAAATCAAGGCTGCTCATAACTTTGAAGAAATTATCGGCACAAGTAATTCCCTGTCGACCGTATTGCGCAGAGTCAGCCAGGTTGCACCTACTGATGCCACGGTTCTGATTCAGGGTGAAACCGGTACAGGCAAGGAGCTGTTTGCCCGTGCCCTGCACAATCTTTCAACCCGAAAGCAACGTGCATTGATTAAAATCAACTGTGCCGCCCTGCCTGCCTCGCTTATTGAGTCAGAACTTTTCGGCCATGAAAAAGGAAGCTTTACTGGTGCCACAGAGCGGCAGATCGGCAAATTCGAGCTTGCAGAAGGAGGAACTGTTTTTCTTGATGAAATCGGTGAACTGCCGCTTGAATTGCAGGCCAAACTGCTTCGTGTACTTCAAGAACGAGAACTGGAACGGCTTGGAGGACATAGAATAATAAAAGTTGATGTTCGTATTATCGCAGCCACCAACCGCGATCTCTCAAAAGAAGTTTCTGAAGGAAGGTTCAGGGAAGATCTTTTTTTCCGTCTCAACGTTTTTCCGCTTATCATTCCCCCTCTTAGTGAACGCCGGAATGATATCCCCATGCTTGCCACACATTTTGCCGCAAAATTTTCAAAAGAGTTCGGTAAGCCACTCCGCCTGTTCAGGGAGAGTGACATGAACCGCCTTGTAGCACGAGAGTGGAAAGGTAATATCCGTGAACTTGCCCATCTGGTCGAACAGGCAGTTATTGTTTCTGATGGCGCACTGCTTGATTTTGCCACAATTCTCAACCCTGCTTTATCTGCAGTCGAATCTCCGCTAACCAGCCAACTTAAAACCATGCGTGATTTTGAACTCGATATGGCAGCAATGGAACGCGAACTGATTTTTTGCACCCTCGCTCGTTCAAACGGACGGGTAAGCGGTGCTGGCGGTGCGGCAGAACTGCTTGCCATGCATCCAAAAACCCTCTATTCACGTATGGATAAACTCCAAATCAATAAACGTTATAGTAGTAATAACGGAAACAACTGATAATCGCTGTCACCCAATCAACCGCAGATCTGCCGTATGGCGCGGGCTACAATCGGAATACCCTTGGCAATCTGTTCAGGAGTGTTGTTGCAGTACGAAAGTCGCAGTGCATTGTTACGCGTTCCTTCAGGATCAAATGTTTTGCCAACAACAAACACCGCACCCCCTTCAAGAGCCAGCATCATAATCCGGGTTGCATCACTCCCTTCCGGCAGAGTCAGCCAGAGGTAAAATCCTCCCCGCGGTTCGTTCCAGTGCACATAATCCGGCAGATGCTCCCTGAGAGCTGCAACCATGCAGATAGCTCTCTTTTTGTACTCCTGGCGTACCTCGGCGATATAACTGTGAATCTTAGCTGAACGGATGAATGCATCGGCCAGCACCTGGGTGAAACTTGGTGAACAGGCATCAGCAGACTGCTTGATAAGCTCACATTTCTGATAGATCTCCTCCGGTACCAGCATCCAGCCCAGCCGCAGACCTGGCCCAAGAATTTTCGAAAACGACCCGGTATAGCAGATATCTATCCCTTCCGGATTGATTGACTTTATCGGCTGAAGACGGTCACGGTCTTCTTCATAAAAATAGAGATCACCATACGCATCATCTTCGATAAGCGGAATATCCTGCCCGCGAAGTGCGTCAATAAGCTCCGCTTTGCGGCCGGTAGTATAGAGCAGACCTGCGGGATTGTGAAAATAAGGTGTGATATAGAGAAATTTTGGCTTTGCTTTCCCTGCAATTTCTCGCTGTAGTGCATCAATCGAAATACCGTCATTGTCCATCGGAACTCCTCTAACATCAGCTTCATGAGCCCGGAAAGCCGAGAGTGCCCCGATAAAACAAGGTTTTTCAACAAGCACCGAATCTTGCGGATCAATAAAGGCTTTGGCCAGCAAGTTGAGCCCCTGCTGAGATCCTGTAGTAATGAGCAGTCTGTTTTCCTTTACCGGCAATCCTTTCTTTTCAAGAAATCCACTAAGCGACTCAAGAAGTGAAGGCAGGCCGGGCGTTGGCCCGTACTGAAATGCCTGTTGCTTTGTTTTCATGTCGAGTTGCATAAACAGCTCCTCCACATCTTTGACGGGAAACAGGTCGTTGCCGGGCATTCCTCCTGCAAAAGAAATAATGTCCGATCTTGCCGCCAGAATCATCAGATCCCTGATTTCTGAAGAACGGAGCGAGGCTACTGCTTTTGAAAACCTTGACATGATCATTAATTAGTTATTACCGGCAGCAAAAAAATATCAAACGTACCATGCTTTACCATGGTAACAGTTTTTTTTGAGCGACCCTTTTTACACCTGATAAACATCGCCCTGTTGCAGTAACTCCATGTTATGTTCCTGCAATACAGCAATGATTTGCTGGAGTGATTCTGTTCTGATGACAACCGTTGCCTTGCACTCTCCCGAAGCAAAAGCATACATGTAGTCAATGGCAATGTTGTTGTCCGAAAAAAGCTGGAGCGCCTTGTGCAATCCACCAGGTTTATGGGGAATAACCATACCGACAACATCAGTGAGTTTAACCGCAAATCCATGTTGTCGCAGAACCTCGGCAGCCTGTTCCGGGCGGCCGACAACCATCCGCAGAATTCCGTAATCAGCGGTATCGGCAATACTAAATGCTGAAATATTGATATCATTTTCAGCCAGAATACCAGTCAGTTCGGTCAGTCGTCCTGTCCTGTTTTCCAGAAACACCGATAATTGCTTGATAATCATTGCATTGTTCTGTTTTATAATAAGTTACTGATTATATACCGCAAAAAGAGCGCTGTCGCACTGAACATAAAGAATGCCACAACACTCGAAAAAGCCGGCTTCCGGATGAAAATTAATAAAGTCGTGCCTTATCTCAGCTTTTATCTGTTCAATTCTTTTTATGAGCTTCATTTTTATTTCTACGATTTAAGAATATCCCTCATGCCAACTTGTTCACTTCTTACCATGTTCTGAAAAAAAGAGCAACTTCAGTTCCCCTTTCGATAGTCGTAACCGGAGCAAATCGGCACGATGTCAGTCAGCTGGAAACAGTGCTTGAACATATAGTGATTGAGCACCCGGAGAGTAAACAACATCTGTGTGCTGATAAAGGATATCAAGGTATGCCTGACCTTCTCATTATGCAGTCTCAACTGAATACCCCGCATTTAAAGAAAAAGTGTGCAGGAAAAAAGAGATAATCCAAATTACAAAACGCGCAGATGGGTTGTAAAAGCATCTCACTCATATGCAATCAATGCCGAAAGATTCTGGTGAGGTGCAAAAAGCTTAACGAGCGATATGAGGCATTATTGCATATGGCGGATGCTATTATATCTCTCAGAAAAACTGGCTTTATTTACGAATCAGTCCTTAGTTACTTCATTGATTTCATCAAGCCTATACATAGTTGTTTATCCGTTACATTCTTGAGGCAATTTATCCCAATACTCGCTTATTTATGCACAGACTTCCTATGTCACATCCCATGTTGCCTCTGCTGATCGCAACAGGATATCTTCGGCCAGTAGTATAGTTTTAACCGTTAACATAAAGTTGCATTTAAAACGTTAAACTGAAAGTTTCAGGAAAAGACTTGCCTTTTCAGGTATCCTCTTCTATACGTTCAGAATATAACCACTTACCCTGCTGAGTAAGAATCAACTCGATAATTTCCCTCAGACACCCTTTCCCTCCTTCATATCCAGAGATATAGCCGACACGATTTCTAAGATAATCAGCTCCGTCAATAGGAGTTACGGGGAAGCCTACTTTTTCAAGCACTGCTAGATCACCGATATCATCGCCGATATAAGCACACTCTTCATCAATGAGATTATGGGAATCGCGAAAAGTTTCATAGGCCAACAATAGATTGTTCAAATTGAAGTAGAACTCATTCATTCCAAGATTCTTGAGCAGGAGCCGATAACCTTCAACATCCCTTTCCGATATAACCGCGACATACAATCCCTGCTTCTGTGCTTCCCTGATAGCAACAACATCCCTGACTGAGATTGAACAGAGTTCGTCTCCATGTCTGTCAAATGTAATTCGACCACCGTTTAAAACTCCATCAACAGGAAAAATAACCGCTCGGATAATTTTGAGTGCATGCTCTATTTTTGTTGATGGATCGGCCTGTGAGGGCTGCATTCCGAAATATTGAAAACCAGTCAAAGTATGTTGGTTTTAGAGTAATTTAAGAGAGTGTACGCACCGATATAGATGCAACAATTGTTTGACAATAGCCCCGAAATCATCCAGAGCAATCTGGGTTGCCCGATCCGATAGTGCTTTTGATGGATCGGGGTGAACTTCGAAAAATAGACCGTTCACACCAGCAGCAATCGCCGCACAGGCAAGGGGCATAATATATTTGCGTTCTCCTTCTGAAATACCCTGACCTGCACTGGGAAGTTGGAGACTGTGTGTAGCATCATAAATTACGGGGTATCCTGATTCAGCCATTTTTGCTAACCCCCGAAAGTCGACTACAAGATTATGATAACCGAAACTTGATCCTCTTTCTGTCAGCATCACTTTGTTATTTCCCGTTTGCAAAACCTTGGCAGCAGCAAATGCCATATCCTCAGGAGCCATAAACTGTCCTTTCTTTATGTTGACGCAAAGACCGCTTTTTCCTGCAGCAATCAGCAATTCGGTCTGACGACAGAGAAATGCAGGTATCTGGAGTACGTCAACATAACGGGAAGCAAGAGTGATTTCCTTGGTTTCATGTACATCAGTAAGTACTGGCATATCATATATTTGGCGGATTTCGGCAAGAACTTCGAGTGCCTCAATATCACCAATGCCGGTAAATGAGGTTGCTGAAGAACGATTGGCTTTGCGATAGGAACCCTTGAAAATAAAACGCACTCCCTCCTGTTGCGTAATGCGCTGAAGTTCTTCAGCCGTTTTTATAGCCATAGCCCGACTTTCAATGACGCAGGGTCCTGCAATAAAAAGTGGAAAGCCGTCATCCGGAAATGAGAGTGAACCAATTGAGAACTTTTGCACGTTGTTACATGTTATATTTTAATATTCTATGGTAAGTGGTTGTTGTTTATGGCTCTTTTTAATTTTAGGCCTTAAATTTACAATAATTTTATTATTCATAAGCCATAATTAAACACTAGAAAAAGTATGGGCACTGCTGATACAAAACAACGTTTGGAGGAAATAGAGAAACAACTTGCAAACCTTACTGAAGAGCAAACCCTTATCAAAGCTCGATGGGACAGTGAGAAAGAGTTGATTCAGTCTTCCCGCCACCTGAAATCGCAAATAGAACAGCTTCGTGTGCAGGCTGAGGAATTTGAACGCCAAGGCGACTATGGAAAGGTTGCAGAAATACGCTATGGAAAAATCGCACAAATTGAACGAGATCTTGAACACAATCGTGTGAAAATAGAAGAAAAAAAAGCAGCTAATGATCTGATAATGAAAGAGGAGATTGATGCAGAGGATATTGCCGACATTGTCTCCAAATGGACTGGTATACCTGTAAGCAAGATGCTACAGTCCGAACGGCAGAAACTACTACATATTGAACTGGAGCTGCACAATCGAGTTATCGGACAGGAACAAGCTGTAAGTGCTGTAAGTGAAGCTGTCAAAAGATCGCGAGCAGGGATGAGTGACGATAAACGTCCTATCGGCTCCTTTATCTTTTTAGGCCCTACAGGAGTTGGTAAAACTGAACTTGCACGTGCACTTGCCGAATATCTTTTTGATGATGAGGATGCTATGATCCGTATTGATATGAGTGAATACATGGAATCTCATACTGTGAGTCGACTGGTCGGCGCTCCTCCGGGCTATGTAGGTTATGAGGAAGGTGGACAACTAACCGAAGCCGTAAGGCGCAAGCCATTTGCCGTTGTACTGCTTGATGAGATTGAGAAAGCACATACAGATGTGTTCAATATTCTTTTGCAGATTCTTGATGATGGAAGGCTGACCGATAGCAAGGGCCGTACAGTAAACTTCAAGAATACCATTATTATCATGACAAGTAATATTGGTGCTCAATTAATTCAGAGTGAAATGGAAAAAATGAATGGTACGATTCGTGATGTAACGTTTTCTATCCTTCAAGAAAAACTTTTTCAGCTTCTTAAGCAGAAGGTAAAGCCTGAATTTCTGAACCGGATTGACGAAATTATCCTATTTACTCCGCTCACGAAAGATGACTTAAAAAAAATCGTACGGATCCAATTTAACCATATCAGAGCGATGGCAATGCGGCTACGTATAAGTCTCACAATTTCAGATTCAGCAATTGAATGGATTGCCAATGCAGGATTTGACCCATCCTTCGGAGCGCGTCCGCTTAAAAGAGTGATGCAGCGAAAAATAACCAACAGACTTTCGGAACTTATTCTTTCTGGAGAAGTACAAGAAGGAAAGGAAGTTACTATTGATATGCTTGCCGGTGAACTGACCCTTGCCAAAACTGCTTCATAACACGTCAAGAAGGGCATTGTTCTCTGTACAATTAGAAACTTTTAAGTATCTATCAATGAGCTCAGTAGTGCCCTGCATTTGCTACATTTTAAGAGACAGAGCGGAAAGGTGTATCTTCAACTAAAAGGAGATATGAGCAATGACAGAGCAAGTGAACGAGAGTCGGAGGTAGTTATAGCAAAGAGTTCAAGGTTAATACCGTTGAACTACTGCTGCGCAGTAATACCACAATAAAGGAAACGGCTGCCAGTTTAGGAATCAGTGCTGATTTACTTGGCTGCAGGAAAAAAGAATATGCCGCAAGCAAAGCAACATCTTTCCTTGGGAAAGGGCATCTCTATTTATTCATGGATGCTCGATCATCATAAGAGATAACGGGTTAGGCTCATGCACTGATGTCACTATTTCGTATAAATTACCGATCGGTTGAGTTTCAAGCGTTTTCTTGGCCTAAAAACAAGTGACAATGTACCAGACAGTAAGACCATCTGGAAATCCCGAGAAACACTGATCAAGGAAAACGTTATTGAAGTGTTATTCTCTCGTTTTAACCCAGCTCTTGACGATCAGTGTCTCTTTGCCACAACAGGCCAAATCGTTGATGCCAGTTTTGTTGAAGTCCCTCGCCAGCGAAACAGCCGAGAAAAAAACAAAAAAATCAAGGCGGGTAGAATACCTGAGGCTTGGATGACTCACCCCAATAAGCTGCGTCAGAAAAATCGTGATACTTGATGGACGAAGAAGAACTGACAAACTTTTATGGTTACAAAAAACATCTTAAAGCTGACAAAGGAACAAAACTGATCAGTGCATAGACTGTTACGGATACCTCTATTCATGACTCTCAGAAACTTGATACCCTGATCAGCAATGATGATGATACCGGTCAGCAACTCTATGGCGACAGTACGTATATTGGACAGGATAAAAGTATCTCTGACTGTGGCATGAACAGTCAGATTCATGAAAACGGAAATAGGTATCATAAACTAAGTCCTAAACACAAAGTCAGTAATACCGTTAAATCAAGGCTCAAGGATCAGGGCAAGAGTTGAGCATATTTTCGGCTTCATGACCAACAGCATGAAAGCTCTGTATGTTCGCACTATCGGCATCACAAGAGTAGCAACTAAAATCGGCCTGACAAATCTGACCTACAACATGATATGTGTGCAGCTCAAGAAAAAAGTCTCTGCCATCAGGGGATAAGTACGCCCTGTTGTAAGCAAAATGGAGTATGTTATGCTGATAACAGGACAAAAAACAATGGGTACCAAATCAGAAAGACCAAAATCATAGTCGTTGCTGTTTTGGTCGGTTGCTGTGATGGAGAAAAAATCTATGTTTAGAGTTGCCCTTGATGCAATTACAAGCAAGCTTTTAGTAATATCTGTTCAACCTCTCTTAGCTGTTTCATATTATTGATCCCCATAATTTCGTTATGATTGGTTGTTTTGAAGGCTACAACTCGCTTGTTTTTGTTGAAGCAAATACCGAACACATCGGTCAGATAATACTCTTTTTGAGTATTGTTTGTGGTAATCTCTGCAAGAGTCTGAAACAGTATTGGTGCATTGAAAACATAAATGCCTGAATTGATCTCTTGGACTATACGTTCTTCTTCAGTTGCATCTTTGTGTTCAACAATTTTTAGGACTATATCGCTGTTATTGTGTCGTATAACTCTTCCGTAGCCAGCAGGATCCTTGAGGTCAGCAGTCAAAACTGTTGCCGTAGCATTTACGGAACGATGAAATTCAATCAAATGCTGTAGCGTTTGGACATTAACCAGTGGCGTATCTCCTGAAAGGATGAGTATCTCTCCCTCAAAATGTTCAAACGCTGTTTTTGCCTGCATAACGGCATGACCAGTTCCCAATTGAGGTTCTTGAAGTGTAGTGGTTACAGAATACCGAGCCGCCGCATTCTTGACAAGAGCAGCCTGGTGACCAACAATGAGTATGGTTTTTTCGGGATCAAGAGCGTTTGATGCATCAAGAACATACTCAATAAGAGGTCGTTCTTTTACTTTATGCAAAACTTTAGGAAGGTCTGATCTCATTCGAGAACCTTTCCCTGCAGCCAAAATTATTACTGCAAGTCCCATTTATTTTTAATGTTGTAATTTTAGAGAATCACGATAATTGTTCATGTGCCTCGCCAACGTGGCGTCTGCATTTGGGGTTGTTTTTTTTATCAACAATAAGAACTGTTGGATTATAGTTTCGGGCCTCTACTTCTTCCATAACGGCGAAAGCCATAATAATAATCTCATCGCCAACTAGTGCGCATCGTGCAGCTGCACCGTTGAGTTGAATTTCCCTTGAGCCATGTTGTCCTTTTATAATATAAGTTTCAAACCGTTCTCCATTATTATTGTTGACAACGAGCACTTTTTCGTTAGGGATCATATCAACCATTTCAAGAAGTTCATTATCGATAGTGATACTTCCTTCATATTCAAGATCACCGCTGGTCACTATAGCGTTGTGGATTTTTGCTTTCAATACAGTTAATTTCATGAACGGACGGCCTTCATTAATTATTTTATAAATGTGTTTCCACTAACTCGGAAAATCCTGTACTTTAACAAGTCTTGGTCACTTTCAAAACCATATCCTTTGATGGTTTCATTGGGTCTTGTAATAGTTACAAACTTGTCAGAACGGATCATTTTATCTTTGGCAGTTCTTATGGCATACTCGGTTTTTATGACTGTTGTATTTCCAGAGGTAATGATAACAGTCCCGAATAACTCGATATCCTGATTATCATGAATAACGGCCTTTTGTGCTGTTATTGACGTCGTAGTGTGATTGTTGACGTCAAAGAAGGTCACCCTGATGCCTTGGTCAATATGGTGTTCATCCCCGGTGGTTGTTCTATATATCGCATCGTGTCCAGCAGCTATTACTCCCAGCTTGGTTCCTAAATCTGAAATAAATAGTTTTACTGTCCAACTTTCCTGTATTGGATGACTGATACCGATATAATCCTCTCCCGGAGAGTGTTGTTCCTTATGAGAATTACCACATCCAGATACAATTATCAGAATGACCTGTAGAAAAAGAATAATTAACTTTTTCAAGACAGGAGATAATTATTTAATATTTAACAGGTTTAATACTTTGGCTGTCAAGTCATGGTCTGGTGAGACATAGACCAGAAGGTTCTCGTTTTTATCGAGAACAATAGTAAAGCCTTCTTTTTGAGCTACTGCTTTCACGGCATCCATTACTTTTTCGCGAATAGGAGTAAACAGTTCACGTTGTTTTTTTCCAATGGCAGTATCCTGCTCCTGTTGATATTTTTTTAACTCCTGTTCCTTGCGCATGATCTCTTTTTCTTGCTTTTCTCGTGCTGCCACTGTCAGTTTTGCACTTTTCTGCCGATACGCAGCAACTGCTTGCTGAAATTCCATATTCAGCCGCTCAAGCTCTTTTTGTTTTGGGGCTACTGTCGACTGTAAAGTGTCGTAGGCTTGTTTTGTTTCAGGTAGCTGTTGCATGATTTTTCCGAATTCAACCACTCCTACTATTCCTGCATCTTGCGGTGCGGCAACCACGGGAGAACTTCCAATCATCAAAGAAAAGGTTACTGCCAGCATGATGCGGCGGAAAGCTCTGCTCAATTTCGCTGTATACTTCATCTATTGCGGTATTTGGTTGTTTTTTTTGGTCATCCGTTCATGCTGTACATGAATAGCTTATTTCAATTTTCTAAGGTAATAATTCCTGTTTAAAAAACTACTAAAAGCTAGCAACTCAACCCCCTTTTTTTAAACGATTGCAATGGATTAGTATGTTTGAGGATAATCAAGTCAAATAAACGGTTAATAAAAGATAGCGTAATGATCTTGCCAACCAGGAGTCAGTTATAATTTTTCTGAAAAAACTGTCCCGGTAGTTGCACGATCGCAGCTTTCAGTTCAAGTTCAAAAAGGTGTACTAGAAGAGTTGATATATCAATACCTGATAGAGTGGCCAGTGTGTCAATATGGACCGGTTCAGTTTTTAGTATTTGCATAATAGCTCGTTCAAGATCACTGAGGTGGTGATCTTTTTTGTCTCTTGGCAAAGTGCGATTTTCTGACAGTTTTTTTGCGAATTGTGGCCAGAGTTCCACTATGATGTCATCAACGTGCATGACCGCTTTTGCCTGTCCTTGTTGGATGAGTTTATTTGTTCCTCTTGATGTCCGAGAAAAAATGCTCCCAGGTACGGCAAAAACCTCTCTATTCTGTTCAAGAGCGTAAGAGGCGGTAATAAGCGCACCTCCCTTAATATCAGATTCTATAACAAGTGTTCCAGAAGAAATTCCTGATATAATACGGTTTCTTTTCGGAAATTTTCCCGGCAAAAGTTCCGATCCCAGCCATTCTTCCGAAATAAGGGCACCTTGTTCAATGATCTTCGGCCATATTTTTCCTTTCGGATCGGTATAAATAGTGTCAATGCCGGTCGCAAGAACAGCAACAGTTATTCCGCCATTATTAATAGCTACATTATGGGCGGTCATATCAATGCCATAAGCAAGGCCACTGAAAATGATTGCTCCAATGGTAACGAGACCCTGGCAAAGTTTTTCCGTACTCTGTTTTCCGTATTGCGACGCCAGTCTAGTACCCACAACAGCGATGCCGAGACTTTGGGATGCCGGTATTTTTCCCCTGACAAATAGGCAAGGAGGTGGGTCATAGATTTCCAGTAAAAGAGGCGGATATTCAACATCAAGAATTGTAACAAGAGTTGCTCCATAACGGTGTAAATCGGTAATCTGTTTTTCTGCCGCATTTATAGCAGTTAATCTTTTTTCGGAATTGTGCAAAAAAGCATAAACCTGCTGTGCCAGAGAAGATCCTATTCCTGGAATTTTCATCAACTCAGCTATATCAACATGTAAAATATCTGTCAGGTTAGGTAAATGATTAGTGATTGACTTGATTTTTGTCGCACCGATACCAGGAATAAGAGTTAGGGCAAGTAGCAAAGTTTTTTTTTCTATGGAAACACTTTTCGTCATGGTAGAAGGGAAAATCAAAACTCCCTGTTCATGAGAATGTTTGCAAATCCTTTAAGGTACTCCCTTCCTTCAGCATAAGGCAGGTCATCAAGGGCTTTAAGCGCCTCTTCGGTAATACTGTTTATCAGTGATGCTGTTTCTATAAGAACACCGCACCGTTCATAGATGGCTTTTATTTCAGGTACCATGTCGGTAGCGATACCATTATTCATAATGACGGAGTTCAGGAGATTATGGTCTTTTCCAGAGGTCAGTTCAAGCGAGCGTAGCAACAAGTAGGTCTTTTTACCATTCATGATATCACCACCAGCAATCTTGCCTGATTTTCCCTTATCAGCCATAATATCAAGATAATCATCCTGTATTTGGAAAGCTCTTCCTATCTTTTCACCGAAAAGTACAAGATTTTGGAGTTGTTCTTCCGTAGCATTACCAGAAATACCTCCAGCTTCAAGAGCAGCTGAGATAAGTCTTCCTGTTTTCTTAGCAATCATATCAAGATAATCGGTAATAGTAGCGTTTTTTTTCAATTCGAGTTCCATGTCAAGAGCCTGTCCTTCACAAATTGTGATATTGGCATCGTTGAGAATATGAACCAGTTCTGTGTGACGGCTGCTTTTTGCCTGCAAAGCAAGTTCATAGGCGTAGGCAATCATCATATCTCCAGATAGTATTGCGGCATTGATGTTCCATTCTCTGTGAACGGTCGGTCTTCCATGACGGAGTTCTGCTTGATCCATAATATCGTCATGCATCAAGGTGAAATTATGCAGGACTTCAACAGCCAGAGCAACATTCATGGTGTGTTCTGAAGAACCGCATACTGCTTCTGAAGCAAGGAGTGTAAGAAATGGACGAATTCTTTTACCTTTTCCTTCAAGTATATACTTTGCCGGTGCATAAAGGGTCACCGGGTTCTGTTTTTGAAAACATTTTCCGAGTGCGTTATTTATTTGTAAGTGGTAATGCCTGTACTTTTTTTCGACGAGTTCCTGTGTTAATGGTATATTCATGGTGACATAGATCATTGTTTTACGATAAGTTTTTTGCTCCGAAGTTCCTGAATGTTTGTTGCTCCGGTCAAAAACATGACGGCCCTGAGATCATTAAACCAAGATTCAATAGTTAATTCAAGCTTTTCTTCATGAAGGGCTTTAAGGAAATAGCTTGCAGATGCTCCAAGATTTGCACCGAGCGCCAATGACTTAGCGATATCAATACCCCCCTGTATTCCCCCTGAAGCTACGACTTCCACTGTACTGCATTTCTGATCCGTTTTTTTGAGTGCTGTGATATCAATCAAACATTGAGCAGTAGGAATTCCCCAGTTCAGCAATTCTTCAAAAGCTTGTGTACTAAAACGAGTTTCTTTACCGAATTTCCTTGTATAGCGTATATTCTCAATTTTTTGCCAACATGTTCCTCCTGCGCCAGCGACATCAATGGCTTTGATACCGATATCGATAAGTTGGCGGGCGACAGACGAGGAAATACCACACCCGACCTCTTTTGCGATAACTGGAACAGAAATTTTGGCCGTGATTGTACTAAGATGATCAAGTACATGACGGAAATCAGTATTACCTTCAGGTTGAAAAAGTTCCTGTGCGGCATTAAAGTGTACAATGAGTCCATTAGCTTCAAGAAGATCAAGCATAGTATGAATATCGGTACTCTTCAAACCTTTTCCGATTTCTGGAGCTCCTATGTTAGCAAAGACCTGTACAGATGGGGCGTATTTTCTTACAATAGAAAAGCTTTTTCGATGCAAACTATTTTCAAGTACTTGGCGCATGCTGCCAACACCGAGCGGAATTCTGAACTGTTCAGCAGTTTCTGCAAAACGACGGTTTAGAAAATCAGCTTCGCTGTATCCTCCTGTCATGGAGGATATCATTAAAGGTGCGGCGATTTTCCGTCCGAGAAAAGTTGTTGACAGATCAACATCAGCAAAACAAATTTCCGGTAGTGCATTATGCTCAAATTCGTACCGTTCAAAACCTGTTGTTTTCTGATTAAAAGTAATGTCGTTATGCAGGCAGATTTCTACATGATTTTGCTTTCGCTCAATGGTTATATTGCTTATGGTTTCAGTCATTCTATCCTGGATTTTTTCTTTACAGGATTTATTATACTTGATTTTAATACAAGGTAACTTAATAAAAATATCCCATATACTTCTTAGGGAACCTTTGCACAAGTTATTTAACCACAATTACGATCTTTATAAATCAATGAATTACGGAATCACTTATCTGGAATTTCGGACTTATGCAGAGGTTTCTTAGTGCATTTGCATGAGGGTTTATTAATGCTGAAAACATTGTTCAATATAGCCATTCGACATCTTTTCGGACGACAAAGACAGACTCTGATCACAATATTTGGTGTTGCGGTAAGTACTATGGTGTTGATTACAACCAATTCTCTGACCCGCGGTCTGCTTGATTCCTTTGTTGAAACAATTGTGAATGTAGCTCCCCATATAACGGTCAAAGGGGAGAAAATACATCTCATACCGGTGAATCTTCTTGAAAGTAGGAAGCCATCATCCGTTGCTTTTGTTGAAAATAATATCAAGAAACAGGAACGCGAAGAAGTGAGAAATTATCGTCAGATTCTCAGTATTTTCAGTTTGCCTGAGTATAATAAACAGGTGCTCGTTGCCTCACCGTATGTTGAGTCACAGGTTATGATTGTTAAAGGCAGCCGAAACCAACCTATTCTGCTTAAAGGTATTATTATCGACAAAGAAGATGCTATAAGCGGCATTCGGAAAAAACTTGTTGCTGGTGATATTGCTATGTATGAAAAAACACCCAATGCACTTCTTGTGGGACGTACCATAGCCAAGGATATGAATCTCAAACTTAATGATGATGTCATTATTATCACTTCTATGGGAAAAAGTTTGCAGTGTAAGATTGCTGGTATTTTTTTTTCTGGAATCAATGCTATAGATAACAGCGTTTTTGTTGCTTTCAAGTTTGGTCAAATCATTGCGCGATTGCCGGCAAATAAAGTTTCTGGCATTTCGCTTAAAGTTTCTGACCCACTTAATAATTTTCTGTTGGCAAAGGATTTGGAACGACTTACTGGCTATCGCTGCCTGACATGGCAGGAAGAAAACTCTAGTGTGCTCTCCCTGTTTGCACGTATCGGTTATATTGTTTTTTCATTGGTAGCTTTTGTTGGTGTTGTTTCAGGCTTCGGAGTAGCCAATATTCTCATAACAACGGTTTTTGAAAAAAGTAGGGATATTGCCATCATGAAGTCTTTTGGATTTTCTGCTACGCAACTTGTCAGCATATTTATTCTTGAAGGATTCATGGTTGGATTAGCTGGAGCGCTTGTCGGAGGTGTATTTGCTATCGGCACAATCAACCTGTTTGCCAGTTTTCCCATAGAAAGCTCCCAAGGTCCTTTGACTAAAACAGGGTTCAGCATGTCCTATAATCCCATTTATTTTTTGCTTGTCATAGGAGTAACTGTTTTTATCAGCACTCTTGCTGCAGTTTTCCCATCAGCAAGAGCAGCTCAGCTTGAACCGATTAGCGTACTCAGAGACAGCAGTTTATAGAGGGATTACGTTTATTTCAGTATCAGTAAAGTCCGGTTAAAAATCAAGGTGGTCTGAAAAATGCTTGAGAAACGGTGATCCCTATGTGTTAATATAGATGTCTCCTCAACCGAGGAGGCGAATTATGGGATATTCCCGAGCAGTGAGGTCAAGTGTGCTGAAAAAAGTCTTGCCGCCTGACGGGCGAAGTATCGTCGAGGTAAGCAGAGAAACCGGCATTAATGATCAGACGATCAGGAATTGGATCAAGAAGAGTGAATCGGGTATCTTACCGGACGGCAGCCAGGAGAGCAGTCCACGATTTATGACCCCGAAAGAGAAATACCAGTTGGTGCTTGAGGCTGCCGGTATTGATAATGAACAACTGGGCGGATTTCTCAGAGAACGTGGCCTGCACTCAGAACACTTAACGATCTGGGATCAGGAACTCCGGGAGATGATTGACAATAAAAACGATAAAAAGGATCAGGAGCTTAAAGCCTTAAAGAAGAGAAACAAAGAGCTTGAAAAAGAGCTTCAGCGTAAGGAAAAAGCCCTTGCTGAGGCAGCAGCCCTGCTCCTCTTGAAAAAAAAACTGGACGATCTTATGGAGGGCCAAAAGGACGACTGATCCTCGAAGCACACCGGCTGGAGATCATTCCCCTGATTGACGAAGCTCATTGCAATGGTGCCAGATATCATATGGCTTGTGAGGTTGTCGGTATCTCTCTGCGCACCCTGCAACGATGGAAACATGGAGCATTGCAGGATCAACGCAAAGGATCAAAAAAACGGGTTGTCAGAAAGATCTCGTTGGACATTCGAGATGCAATCATAGAACAGTGTAACAACAAACGTTTTCGTGATCAGAACCCGTATGAGATTGTCGCGCTGCTGCTCAATGACGGCTGTTATCTGGCATCGGTACGGACATTCTATCGCGTGCTCAAAGAACGAAACCTGCAACATCATCGGAGCAACGTGAGAGTGCCGGGCAGGCATGCAAAACCGCCGGAACAGAAGGCAACAGCATCGAATCAGGTATATACGTGGGACATAACCTATATGGCTCGTACGGTTAAGGGTTTGTTTTTCTATGCCTATGTCATCATGGATATCTTCGACAAGAATATCATCGGTTGGGCTGTTCATGAAGAAGAAAGCGGCAGGCACAGCAGGGATCTGTTCGACAGAACCCTGAAAGGCCGAAAGATAACGATCAGAGCCCTGCATGCAGACAATGGAAGCCCGATGAAAGGCATTACGCTCATGGCTCTGCTTCAGGAACTCAAGGTGGAAGTGTCACACAGCCGACCAAGGACAAGCAATGACAATCCGTTTAGCGAATCGCTCTTTAAAACAATGAAGTACCGGGTGAATTATCCCGGCCGTTTTGATAGTCTGGATCAGGCACGGCAATGGCTGGCATTGTTTGTGCACTGGTATAACACCGAACATCTGCATTCATCGATTGGCTATATCACACCCGAACAGATGCGAACAGGTCGGGCAGCAGCAATTTTTGAGCAGAGAAATGCGACGATGTGTCAGGCTCATACGGAATATCCTGAACGTTGGGGATCGAGACCTGTCAAGCAATGGCAGGTTCTCCGGAAAGTAGTGCTGAACCCGGATATGGTGGAATAATTATTTTCAAAAATCGCGACATCTTTGTTGACATAATCCGAGCGAAGTGTTTACCAAAACAGTCAGCAAAGAGTGCGAAGTCAAGCTTTCGATGGATGGCAAAGGGCGGGCAATTGATAATGTTTTTATTGAACGGTTGTGGCGAAGTGTCAAATATGAATATCTTTACTTGGAGCAGCCATCAGATGGTCTTGAACTTTATCAAGGATTGAAACGATGGTTTGATGAATATAATACCGAGAGGCGGCATAAAGCTTTGGAGGGTGAACTACCAAGTATTGTTTATGAGGCAATGAAACGCAAAACCCCTGAAGCCGCATGAAACATGTTCGTTTATCAAAAAAACTGTCCTATAATTGGGGAGTACTTCACTTTCTGGCCTTCCATTGTGACCGCCAAAGCAAGATAGACCGCTTTGTTACTGACCTTGCCGTCCTGACGGCTTTTGACGACAATGCAGTCGAAATAAATAATCGGATAGATCGAATCGAGTGGTCGGCTCTGCCATGCCCGGACGTCATCGAGCACGGCATCGGTAACACTACTGATAAGAGCTTCAGAGATTTCGATTTCATAGAGTTCCAGCAACATGGCCTGCATATCCCGGACACTTATGCCTCGGGCATACATGGCCAAGATTTTCTCATTAAATCCGTTGAACCGCTTCTGGCGTTGCGGGATCAACTGTGGTTCAAAGGTGCTGTTTCGGTCTCGGGGAGGACTGATTTCCAGCTGATCGTTGTCAACGATTATGGTTTTGCTGCCGCTTCCAGTGCGTTTCAAGGGCCTGTTCGATAAAGCGTTTTTTGAGGATTTCCAGCAAACCGCCCTTGTCAAACAAGGCTTGTGGTCCGCCACTTTCGCGGATGAGCTGGTCGATAAGTGCTTTTTGACTGTCGGGAGTCTGTTCTTTCTTTTTGGCCATAGTTGTGCTCCTTTTTACATAATAGGAAACTATAGCCATTTAAACACTTTATCTCATAGACTCTACGGTATTGATGAACAACATTACTAACTCTTTTAACAAACAACTTGTGAACTCCGTGTCCTAACAATAGGGGGTTACGGCTGTTTCTCAAGTGTTTTTCAGACCAGCTTTATTTATTTATTACCGGACACTACTGTATACTTATCTACTATTCTTACTCCTTCTCCACAGGCTTTCCGGTAAACTGTATCAGGTGTCCTGTAACTTAATGACTGATGTGGTTTTTCAAAATTGTAGCAAGTCCACTCAAGGCTTGATCAAACGAAGGAACTCATTTCTTGTTGACTGAGAGGTAATGAAAAGTCCTGACATAGCAGACGTGGTTGTGGTCGAATTGAGCTTCTCCACTCCTCGCATCACCATACACATGTGCTTAGCTTCAATTACTACAGCAACTCCTTTCGGGTTCAATACCTGTTTTATAGCATCGCGTATCTGCTGGGTAAGCCGTTCCTGCACCTGAAGGCGCCGGGCAAAAATCTCAACTACCCTTGCCAATTTTGAAAGTCCTACAATTTTTCCGTCAGGAATATAAGCAACATGCGCTTTGCCGAAAAAGGGAAGCAGGTGATGCTCACACATCGAAAAGAGGTCTATATCTTTCACTAAAAGCATCTCATCATAAGACTCGTTAAAGACTGCTGTTTTAAGAATCTTGTCAGGGCACTGATTGTAGCCTTTTGTTAGAAAACGGAGTGAACGAGCAACTCGTTCAGGGGTTTTCAGTAGACCTTCGCGCATAGGGTCTTCACCGATTCCTTTAAGGAGAGTTGATACCGCATTAGACAGATTTTCCATTATCTGTGGGTCGTTTTCCCGTATTTGCATAACTCTATCATTATCATTATTACAGCCGGAAGAAAGCGAGTTACTCACCGAGATAGCGGACAGCATTTTTTCCTGTTTCATATATTTTGACTTCGTGGAGAGATATCTCCTGTTTATTTCTATTTATACTATTCAGACGACGTTCAAGGATATTCCATACCACTATGGCAAGGACTTCAGTTGTAGGAACGTACTCTCGTAGTTCAAGTACATCATGGTTAAGGTGTTTGTGGTCAAACCTTGATATAATTTCCTCTTCAAGAATCGTATTAAGTTTTTTCAAGTCAAAAAGGAATCCTGTATCACTGTCAATAATACCACAAAGAGATATTTCTAGTAAATAATTGTGTCCATGCCCGTTTTTATTACTGCATTGCCCATAAATTTCGTAATTTTCTTTTTCAGTTAGATTTGGATTAAATAACCTATGAGCAGCATTGAATTCTATTTTTCTTGAAACGTAGACTTTCTTTGGTTTTCCTAAAAGTTTATTCATAGAATTGGGGTAAAAATTTTTCTATGTGTACGGAAGTTTTAAGATTATTATAAAAAGTAATTGTACACTGTTTTGTAAACGAATATATTTCATTCGAGTTAAATTGTAATGGTTCAATTCGAATAACTATAGGACAACTGTAAAAATAGATTTTTTTCCATCACAGAAGCCGATCAAACCTGCATAGGTTATGATTCCGCCCCCTTAGAAACCTCTGCACCAGCCCTATGTTCAAGGCTAGCGATTGAAATAACTCCAATTTAGAAAGAAAAAGTTGCATAGAGCACTTGCATTGGGTCAAATTTGACTATTTTTTGTAAATATCTGTGGTTTTAAGCTGTTCTTCTTCAATCCACGATAGCTAACTTGCCTGTAGCCAAATTCACACTTGACAACTCGAAATGGGTGTGCATCGACAGCTCACAGTTCTGACAGCATTCGGTTAAACGCTTTCTGACCTTCTATTAATGCATCACCAACCGACCTCTTGGATGGGGTCAAGATTGAACAATCACCTTCCTTTTCGAAATGGACGTGCCCCGGTTTAACAGAGCACTTGTTTTTGGAAACATTTAGCCCGAAATTCTTCCGGTGTCAGCTGACCTAATCCGGTGTGCGGTCGGATCGAGGAGTAATCATTTCGCCACTCTTCGATAA